>ENA-UPSY01000014-UPSY01000014.1-human-gut-metagenome-genome-assembly--contig:-NODE-14-length-160057-cov-24.498925_pt1 | contig 160057 bp, 120 predicted proteins | sample MGYA00250044_ERZ773365 | MGnify/ENA primary metagenome ERZ773365 (study PRJEB29103, sample SAMN06111932) | human gut metagenome | biome: human gut; feature: ankylosing spondylitis patient; material... | reverse complement strand
TACTGAATGCACAGCAGACGCAGAATGGGGATTGCTATCAGGATTCTTCCTCTGGAACGATCGATATGCAGGACACCACTTCCCTACTGCGATTTTTGGTGCATATCACCACTACCCTGCCGGAACAGGATACATCGCAGAAGGGAACACTTACGCCTACCACAGCAATTCACAATGTCTATTTCAAAAATGAATCTGAAATAGACTCTATGCCGGCAGTGATTTCCACAATGGACGAATGGAATGCATATGGGGAACAGTTTGCCGTGGAATTAGGTTCCAAAAATAGTCTGCTTAACACAGAACCATTCTGCAATCAATATACAGAAGAATTTTTCCAAAGTCATGTGTTGCTGGTCAATATCTCACCGGTAGTTTCTGCCGGAACACAGGAGTTCTTTTCCATTGACGATGTTTTTCATAGTACCGATGGAAAAATACACATAAAGGCATCGAATCGTTCTGGCATGCTCATGGATTGTGTTGGTATCGGCAGCAGAATGCTGCTTCAGGTGACGATTCCGAAAACACAGTATCACGGTGAAGAAATTGTATGGGATACCAATTGGATTTTTCCGTCGTATGATATGCTGTTCAATATTACCACAGCAACAGAACAGGGCTGGGACAAAGCAAAGAGTTCCGATTCCGCATTGATTTTTTCTACTGTGGAAGAATTAGAGAAACAAATTACATCGCTGTTGGGAGAAAAAACAACAGAAAATCTGAAAAAATACTATGATTCGGAGTTCTTTGCTTCCCATGTGCTGTTTGTTGATCTCGTTGCAAAACCAGACGGAAACGACTATGAAAATATAATTTGTGAAGTTTCACAGGATAAAACCGGAACGCTGCAGATCACTTATCAACAGGAACTTTGTAACGGTTTTCATTCAAAATCTATTGATCTGCTTTTGGTTGCTTTGCCCAAGTCCCAATGGAATGGAAAAGCACCGGTGTGGAATTCTAAAACATTGGACACAAGCAGCTGTCAACTTTCAGTGGAACAAAATATTCAAGCAGTTACCAAAAGCGGCTGGAATCGTGCATTGAGCAGCCGTCCGGAAATGGTGCTGACATCGGAGCAGGACTTTGAGGATAGCCTCGCTCCTTTGTATGAAAATGCAGTTGCCCAGCAATTGCGTGACTATTTTAACGATGCGTTCTTTGCAGACTATGTGCTGTTTGCACGTCCGACTGTAAAATGCAATTCTGTAGTCTATGCACCCGAAAAAGTTGTGCAGCAGGACAATGGCTACATTGAGATTTTTTACAGTGGAACAGAAATTGACGGCACCTCCGGTACTGGAATCGACTTGCTTTGGGTTGCAGTTCCTATAGAGCAGTGGAACGGAAAAAAACCAACATGGAAAGAAGTCGGAGAAACCGAGATTTCTGCAAGCTTGCGATATTATGATGTATTGAACATTTCTTCCATGAAAAAACAGTGGATTTCTTCAAGGGAAGAATTGCGGACGGTGCTTCAAAGTGCAAATATCACAGATGAATACATCACAGCCGATACATTGCTGCAATTATATCCGGAAAGCTTTTTTGAGAAAAAAGCACTTTACTTATCTGTAGATGATGATATTGCAGGCACCAGTCGAACTGTGTTCCGGGTTACCCAAAATGAAAACACTCGTAAAATCACAGTATCCTGTCGAAAAAAACAGCCTGTATCCTGCGACGGAGTTATGCAGATCAGCATGCTTGCAGTTTCCAAGAATATTGCAGAGAATGCAGAAGTTACTTATGCGGATTATAATGATGAGTTTTTGCTGAATAATGGAGCATGGGCATTTACGACAATTCCGGATACCATGGGAGAAGGGTTTGCTGTCAATCAGTATAGCTTTGGAAATTACAGCGAAGTGATTTTGTACAGTACCTCGCCGTCTGGCATAGTTCTATATCACAACTTTAATCGGTTGGCTTCCCTGCCGCTGGACGAAGCGTTTTCCGTGTTCTCGGATTCTCAGGCAGTCTGGACAAAAGACGATTCCGGAAATAATGTGTGCTCCTTTGGCAATTTGCAGATTACCGTTCGGGAAAAAGAATTGGAAGTTTCTTATCCTTACAATAAAACCGGTGACAGAAAAACTGTGACAATTCCTCTTGCTGAAATCGTTTAAGGCAATACCGCACAATCTTTGTGCGGTATTGCCTTAAGCAAAATGACAGAATAAAATCAATCTTTTTCGTACAGCGTCGCTCTGCAAAACAGGGCGGCGTTTTATGATATATCCATAGGATTTCATTGTGATTTTTCATAATATTCATTGACAATTCTACAGAAATCGTGTATACTAAATAGAGTATGCTCACAGGAGTGATAAAAGAAATCTTTGTGAACGCACTTTTGTGCTGGTGTACAGAAAATTGAACTTGTTGATATTTTCATATTAGCATGCTTCAAGTGAAAAGAGAGGAGTATTTTATCATATGCAATCAAAAACTACACAAGTCAAAAGCGGATTTGGATCCAAGCTGGGATTTATTTTAGCAGCTGCGGGCTCTGCTGTTGGATTGGGAAATATTTGGCGTTTCCCTTATCTTGCTGCGAAATACGGCGGCGGTATGTTCCTTCTGGTCTATTTGATCTTTGCGGTTACGTTTGGTTTTGCCCTGATGGCCACAGAGATTGCCATTGGACGGCGTACCGGAAAAAGTGTCATACAGGCATATTCAGATATGAACTGTCATTTCAAACCGCTTGGTTGGCTAGCAGGAGCGATTCCGGTAATTATCCTTCCCTACTACTGTGTGATCGGAGGTTGGGTGCTGAAATATCTGGTGATATTTACAACTGGTTCTGGAGCAAGTGCGGCCGGTGACGGTTCTTATTTCTCTAACTTTATCGGTCATGCCGGATCACCGATGTTGTTTTTTGCAATTTTCATTCTCCTTACCGCAGTAGTTGTTATGCTAGGTGTGCAAAAAGGGGTAGAGAAAGTCAGCAAGCTAATGATGCCGGTATTGTTGATTCTGATTGTAGGAATTAGTATCTATACGTTGACTTTGCCGGGGGCAATTGACGGATTGATCTACTATGTCAAGCCGGATTTCAACCAGTTTTCTATAAAAACAGTAATTGCCGCAGTAGGACAGTTGTTCTATTCTATGTCATTGGCAATGGGTATTATGATTACATATGGTTCTTACATGCGGAAAGAAGATAACATTGAAAGTTCTGTTCGCCAGATTGAAGTGTTCGACACTTTGGTAGCTTTTCTGGCTGGACTGATTATCGTTCCGGCAGTTTTTGTCTTTTCCGGTGGTGATGAAAATGCTTTGAATGCTGGTCCAAGTCTGATGTTTATCACACTCCCGAATGTTTTCAAGGAAATGTTGGGCGGACAGATCGTTGGTGCAGTATTTTTCTTGTTGGTGGTACTGGCTGCAATGACATCTTCCATTTCTTTGATGGAAACAGTTGTTTCCATTGTGGAAGAACGATTCCACTGGAAACGGATTCCCAGTTGCCTGATTGTTACCGGCATATCGTTTCTGATCGGTTTACTTTCTGTCTTTGGATATAGCATTTGGTCTGATTTCACTATTTTCCACATGCAGTTCCTGGACTTCTTCGACTATATTAGCAATAACATTATGATGCCGATTGTCGCATTGATGACTTGTGTGTTGGTTGGATTTGTTGTAAAAACAACTTTTGTAGAAGATGAAATCGAGAAGAATGCACGCTTTCGTGTGAAAGGTTTGTATCGTGTTATGATCAAATTTATCTGCCCGATTTGCATGCTGTTGATTTTATTCTCTGCTCTGTTTCTGAAATTGTAATTTCTATTTTTACGTGAAAAACGCTCTGGAAAGCGGATTAAACAAAGCTTTCCAGAGCGTTTCTATTTTTTGTTATGGAATGTATTTACTGAACAATCAGAATTACTGTTCTGTCCAAGTATCACTGAAAATGGCTTCTCCGTTAGTGTTAATTACATCGCGGTAGAAATAACCAGAATCCTTTATGGTACGCTTTTGTGTCTGGTAATCTACGTGTACCAAACCGAAACGCTTATCATAACCGTCAGACCATTCGAAATTGTCCATGACAGACCAGTACATGTAACCCATTACCTTTGCTCCGTCCTGCATCGAACGATACAGTTCCCGCAGATACCGTTTCATGAAATCAATTCGCTGCGGATCATGAACTTTACCGTCCAGCTGTACCCAGTCATGGCTTGCCATACCGTTTTCACTAAGCAGAATCGGTTTCTGATAGCGTTCATATAGGAACAACGGACTCCAGTACAGTGCCTCAGGTGTTACCGGCCAACCCATTTGTGTTCTTGCACAGCCGATATAAGCGTTTTCTGCATAGCCAAATTCTGTTTCCGTAGCCTTGCTCTCATAAATATTGACACCGTAAAAATCGACCGGCTGAGAGATGATTTCCATATCCCCTTCCAGAATTTCCGGCATGTCGTTTCCAAGAATCCGATAAGCTTCTTCCGGATACTTGCCAAAGAAGATCGGATCTGCCCACCAAGCAAGTTCAAATGGGAAGCGATTCTTAGTAAAAGCGAAACTCTTACGTTTTGCTTCTGCAATGGCTTCCGGTGTATTGCTTTCCGGTGTGCAGCAGGGTGTTGCAAAGGCAAATCCAACAGTTGGCTTCTGCTTTGCATACTTCCGGATCACCTGTACTGCTTTTCCGTGAGCCAGCAAAACGTTGTGTGTCATGCGAGTCAAGTCGTGTGCCTGATGCACCTCGAAAGGAGCAAATTTTCCAATGGCATAGCCGCAGCCGATGAATACCTGCGGTTCGTTAATGGTCATCCAATACTTTACACGGTCGGACAGAGCATCGACTACGACTTTGGCGTATTCTGCAAACCAGTCTGAGGAATCACGATTCAGCCAGCCACCCTTTTGATGCAGTGCCAGAGGATAGTCCCAGTGAAACAGCGTTACCAACGGTTCAATGCCGTTTGCCAGCAGTTCGTCTACCAAATCAGAATAGAACTGCAATCCTTTCTGATTTACTTTTCCAGTACCGTCCGGCAAAACTCTTGTCCAGCTGATTGAAAACCGGTAATTGCGAATGCCCATTTTTTTCATCATTTTCACATCATCTTTGAAGTGATGATAGTGGTCGCATGCAATATTTCCGTTTTCGCTGTGTGCCACATGACCGTCTTCCTGTGCGTAAGCATCCCAGACGTTTAAGCCTTTGCCATCATCTTGATATGCACCTTCTACCTGATATGCGGCGGAAGCAGTTCCCCATAAAAAATTGTCCTGAAATTTCATATATAAACCTCCTAAAGTTGATAGATCAATGGTTGACAGATTGCCTGTTCTGTGTTATATTATATCTGTAACAATCCGTAAAATCTAGTACTATATCCTCGGATTCTTGTACTTTTTCCACTAATTTTCTCTGATTGTCAAAATGCAGAGAAAAAAAGAAACAGAGGTGTCGGAATTGGAAAAACAGAAATTTTATGAGAAGCGAAAACATGGTACCCCACGATTCCCTATGGAATGTTTTGTGACACGTGCAGATGGAAATCAGCATTTTCTGGTACCACTGCACTGGCACAGAAATATAGAAATTATGCAAATGCTGCATGGTACAGCGGTAATTACAATTGGAAATGAAACGTTTTCCGCAGTAGAGGGAGATATTTTCTGTATCAATCAGGAGGAACTGCACCGAATTGTTTCAGAGGACAATCAGTTAGTATATCGTACAGTTATTTTTCCGTTACAGGCATTGACTTTTTCAGAAAGCGATGCTGCTCAGACTTACTTGGAACAAATTGTACAAGGGGTACTGCGGTTTCCGGTACAAGTTACCAATGAAACTGAAAAATATTTTCTGCGTGAAACCTTGTATCAGATTCAAATTGCCGCGGAGCAAAAAAGTGTTGGGTACGAACTTATGGTAAAGGCACAGCTTTTGCAAATAATTGCACAAATGCTCTGCCAACATCAGATTGTTTCGGTGCAGCATTCCCCCAGTGAAAAAAGCAAACGCTTGAAAGAAATGTTGCATTTTATTCAGAGGCATTATGCTGCTCCTTTGACCATTACAGTTATGGCAGAGCAGTTTCATATGTCTGAAAAATATTTTTCCCGCTATTTTCGCATTGCTACAGGTCAAAACTTTACGGCATATTTAAACGCTGTCCGAATTGAAAAGGCACAGGCATTGTTACTGGAAACTGATGAAACTGTTTTAGAAATTGCTTTTTCTTGTGGGTATGAAAATGTCAGTTATTTCAATCGGGTGTTTCGCAGGCAGACAGGGTATTCCCCATTGCAGTATCGCTCGATAGCGGTATCTTGACGGATTCATAAATAGTTTACAATACTACCTATTTACATTCTTACCCAAAAGGATTATAATAAAGGCAGCACAGCACAAGGTTTATTTGTCGATTTTGCACGCAGTTTACCAAATGCATCTTACGTACAAGCTTTGTGCAGTGTTGTTTGAAATTGGAAATCATGTAGCGGTGCACGATTGCAGCAACATGTATTTCCAGAAAGAATATTGTCAAAAGAGTTTGCTGGGAAATGCTCCGGAAACTCGTGTACACTGGAGGTATTTGTATCATGGGTAGATTTACATTGCCAAGAGATTTGTATCATGGCACAGGTTCTTTGGAAACATTAAAAACGCTGACTGGCAAAAAAGCAATTGTAGTTGTTGGCGGCGGTTCCATGAAGCGGTTTGGCTTTTTGGACAAGGCGGTGGCTTATTTGAAAGAAGCCGGCATGGAAGTGGAATTGTTTGAAGGCGTTGAACCAGATCCTTCTGTAGAAACCGTAATGAAGGGTGCAGAAGCAATGCGGAAATTCCAGCCGGATTGGATCGTTGCCATGGGTGGTGGCTCTCCGATTGACGCTGCAAAGGCAATGTGGGTATTCTATGAGTATCCGGATACTACATTTGAAGAAATCATTACACCGTTTAGCTTTCCGACATTGCGGACAAAGGCAAAATTTTGTGCAATTCCGTCTACATCGGGTACTGCGACAGAAGTAACTGCATTTTCGGTAATTACGGACTATCACAAGGGTATTAAGTATCCGTTGGCTGACTTTAATATCACGCCGGACGTTGCCATTGTAGATCCGGAACTGGCAGAAACTATGCCGAAAAAGCTGGTTGCACATACTGGTATGGACGCTATGACACATGCGATCGAGGCATATGTATCCACCCTGCACTGCAATTATACTGACCCGTTGGCACTGCATGCAATCAAGATGATTCACAACAACTTGAAGAAGTCTTACGACGGAGATATGGAAGCTCGTGCGGCAATGCATGATGCACAGTGCTTGGCTGGTATGGCATTCTCAAATGCACTGTTGGGTATCGTACACTCTATGGCACACAAGACTGGTGCGGCTTATACCGGCGATCACATCATTCACGGTTGTGCCAATGCAATGTATCTGCCAAAGGTCATCAAGTATAATTCGAAAAATGAAGAAGCTGCAAATCGGTACGCAGAAATCGCATCTTTTATTGGTTTGTCTGGTGCAACAACAGAGGAAAAAGTTGATTCGTTGATTGCAGAACTCCGTTCCATGAATGACCAGTTGGATATTCCGCAGGGCATTAAGAATTACGGTAAGAGCGGCGTAAAGGCAGATACTTCTATCATTGATGAAAAGGAATTTTTGGAAAAGCTGCCGGAAGTGGCAAAGAATGCTATTGCCGATGCCTGCACTGGTTCCAATCCGCGTCAGCCCTCTCAAGAGGAAATGGAAAAGCTGCTGAAAGCTTGCTACTACGACACGGAAATTGATTTCTAATTGATATATATCTATAATGAAATGCAAAAAGCACTTGTACAGTATTCTGTACAAGTGCTTTTCTTATATGATACTTACTAAAGTCATGATTTATGCGAACAGGCTCTTGCCAGTCATTTCTTCCGGCTGCGGCAGTTCCATTGCCTCCAGCATTGTCGGAGCAATATCTGCCAAAACGCCGCCTTCGCGAAGCTTGCAATCCTTGCCAACTACGATAAACGGTACCGGATTGGTAGTGTGTGCAGTGAACGGTGTGCCGTCTGCTTCCAGCATCTTGTCAGCATTGCCGTGATCAGCGGTGATGAATGCGATACCGTCCTTTTTCATGATTGCATCAACCATGCGACCAACACAAGTGTCTACTGCTTCTACAGCCTTGACTGCGGCATCAAAGACACCGGTATGACCAACCATATCGCAGTTTGCATAGTTCAGAATGATGACATCATACTTATCGCTGTCGATTGCTTCAACAACCTTATCCGTTACTTCGTATGCACTCATTTCCGGTTTCAGATCGAAAGTCGGAACGTCAGGGCTCTTGACCAGAATGCGGTCTTCTCCGTCAAAGGTCTGTTCTCTGCCGCCGTTGAAGAAGAATGTAACGTGTGCATACTTCTGTGTTTCTGCAATACGAAGCTGTGTCTTGCCGCACTTACTCAGGTATTCACCCAGTGTCATGTGCAGATCTTCCGGCGGATATGCAACGGAAACGTTCGGCATGGATGCATCATACTGAGCCATGCAAACGAACTGTACCGGAAAATAACCGTTCTTTCTCTCGAAGCCGTTGAAATCCGGATCTACGAAGCAACGTGTCAGCTGTCTTGCACGGTCCGGACGGAAATTGAAGAATACCATGCTGTCCCCTGCCTTAACAGTGCCGTCCTTTTCCAGAACGGTCGGCAGCATGAATTCGTCGGTAACATCGTTAGCGTAGCTGTCCTCGATTGCCTTTACCGGATCAGCAGTGGTCTGTACACCCTCGCCCAGAACCATTGCATCATATGCCTTTTCTACACGATCCCATGCATTGTCACGATCCATTGCATAATAACGACCAGAAATGGTGGCAATTTTACCAACGCCGATTTCATTCAGCTTGGCAACTGCTTCCTTCATGAAACCAGCGGCAGATGCCGGCGGTTCGTCACGGCCGTCCAGAAATGCATGTACATATACCTTGGACAGACCCTTTTGCTTTGCCATTTCCAGCAGTCCGTACAGGTGAGAAATGTGGCTGTGCACGCCGCCCGGAGAGAGCAGACCCATCAGGTGCAGAGCGGTTCCCTTTTCTTTGCAAGCGTCCATTGCTGCGGAAATTGCAGGATTTTCGAAGAACTTGCCGTCCTCAATATCCTTTGTAATCTTTACCAGCATCTGATAAACGATTCTGCCGGCACCGATGTTGGTGTGACCAACTTCCGAGTTGCCCATTTGACCGTCTGGCAGACCAACGTCCAGCCCGCTGGCACCGATCAGGGTATTCGGGCCCTGCATATATTTGTCCAGATTTGGCTTCTTTGCTGCGTGGATTGCATTGCCGTAATCACTGGGATTATGACCAAAGCCGTCCATGATAATCAATGCAACAGGTTTTTTGCTCATGTTGTATTTCTCCTTTTCTTCCAAAAAGGCAGCACCGTGCAGTCACCTTACGGCTCTGTACGGCACTGCCTGATTGCGTATTGGATAAAGGTAACACCCGTTTTATTATATGGTATTGCCTAAAATTTTAGCTTACTTAGAAGCTTCTGCCAGCAGTACGCCGAACTTTTCAGCAACCAGAGAAGCACCGCCGATCAGACCACCGTCGATGTTTTCCTTTGCCAGCAGTTCTGCACAGTTCTTTTCGTTCATAGAACCGCCGTACTGAATGGTCATACCGTTTGCAATTGCCTGATCGTACAGAGAAGCAACAGTTGCACGGATAAATGCACAAACTTCTTCAGCCTGTTCTGCAGTAGCAGTCTTACCAGTGCCAATTGCCCATACCGGCTCATAAGCGATAACGATATTCTTTACCTGATCTGCAGTCAGACCGTGCAGAGCAACCTTTACCTGCTTTGCAACAACTTCTTCTGTGATGCCCAGTTCCCGTTCTGCCAGTGTTTCACCAACGCACAGAATAACGGTCATGCCAGCTTCAATTGCAGCAGTAGTACGCTTATTTACAGTTTCATCGGTTTCGCCGAAGTACTGTCTACGTTCAGAGTGACCAACGATGACATACTTTACGCCCATTTCGGTCAGCATATCAGCGGAAATTTCGCCGGTGAATGCACCACTCTTTTCGAAATGTACGTTCTCTGCACCAACTTCGATATTTGTGCCCTCAGTCAGGGACAGTGCGGTTTCCAGATTGGTAAACGGTACACAAATGATAACACCACAGGTCTTGTCAGCTGCGATCGGCTTCAGAGCGTTGATCAGCTCTGCTGCTTCCTTGCGGTTCTTGTTCATCTTCCAGTTGCCGGCAATAATTGCCTTTCTCAGTGCCTTGTTCATGACAAATTCCTCTTTTCTGATGATTCTGATGCTTCTGCATCTGTAATATAATCCCCTTCTTCGTGGGATTCCTTGTTGTTGCTTCCATTATAGCTGCCGATGACGATGCCTTTGGAAAAAGGCATACAGAGCATTCCAATCGCCAGACCGCAAAAAGCACCCAGTGCAAATGCAGCAGCCGGATTCAAAAACGCATTTTTGACAGAATCCTGCACTTCCCATTTTTTCATGGTATCATTCCTTTCCCAAGACAGCACAAACGGAGGTTTCCATTTTCACAGAATCCTCCTGTTTGCAGCAGCACAAAACAGCTGCGTTCTTATTTTGATTAGTCCTTGTCAGCGATTGCTGCAACGCCCGGCAGAACCTTGCCTTCCAGATATTCCAGAGATGCACCGCCGCCAGTGGAAATGTGGCTCATCTTGTCTGCGAAGCCCAGCTGCATTACTGCTGCTGCGGAGTCGCCGCCACCGATGATGGTGGTCGCATCAGTATCTGCCAGAGCCTGTGCAACAGCAACAGTACCCTTGTTCAGAATCGGGTTTTCGAATACGCCCATCGGTCCGTTCCATACAACAGTCTTTGCAGTCTTAACTGCATCTGCAAACAGAGCCTGTGTCTTTTCGCCAATATCCAGACCCATTCTGTCTGCCGGAATCTTGTTGGAATCATAGGTAACAACTTCGATTGCAGCATCGATCGGGTTCGGGAATTCAGAAGCAGTTACGGTGTCTACCGGCAGCAACAGAGCCTTGCCGTTTGCCTTTGCCTTTTCCAGCATTTCCTTGCAATAGTCGATCTTGGTGTCATCTACCAGAGAAGTACCAACTTCATAGCCCTGTGCCTTCAGGAAGGTATAAGCCATACCGCCGCCGATAATCAGGGTGTCGCACTTTTCCAGCAGGTTGGAGATAACGTTCAGCTTATCTGCAACCTTTGCACCGCCCAGAATTGCAACGAACGGGCGAACCGGATTTTCAACAGCATTGCCGAGGAACTTGATCTCCTTCTGCATCAGATAGCCGACAGCAGTTTCCTTTACGAATTCTGTTACGCCGACAGTGGAGCAGTGTGCTCTGTGTGCACTGCCGAATGCGTCCATAACAAATGCATCAGCGATAGAAGCCAGATCCTTGCTGAAGGATTCGATGTTCTTGGTTTCTTCCTTGCGGAAACGAGTGTTTTCCAGAACAACGATCTCACCGTTCTGCATCTTGTCTACAGCAGTTCTTACAGTATCATCTACAACAACATCAGACGGAACAAAAGTAACCTTTGCGGAAACCAGTTCAGCCAGACGAGCAGCAGCAGCCTTCAGAGAGAACTTTTCCTCCGGACCATTCTTCGGCTTGCCCAGATGAGAGCACAGAATTACCTTTGCACCTTCAGAAACCAGCTTGTTGATGGTCGGCAGTGCTGCCTGAATACGGTTATCATTTGTGATAACGCCGTCCTTCATCGGAACATTGAAGTCCACGCGAACCAGAACACGTTTGCCGGTCACTTTCAGATCGTCTACAGATACCTTGTTTAACTCTGCCATTTGTTTGACATCCTTTCTGCGATAGACTGCATCGTGAAAGGGAAATTCATATATTATCCGATACAGCCTGAAATTTAACGATTTTTCTGAAATGCGGTTGGTGCATTTCATACAGTTTTATTATACACCATTTCACAAAAATTTGCAAGCTTTTCCGTGAGATTTTCTAAAAAGCCCAAAATCTATTGTGGGAAAATCTGATTTTTTTGGAAATCCGCCAGTTTTGCGGGAAAATTTGCAGGTGGATTGACTCTCTCCAACGTTTCCCTTAGTTTTCCAGATACGGCTTGAGGTACTTGCCTGTGTAAGAATCTGCACAGGCTGCTACCTGTTCCGGTGTACCGCTGACTACGACGGTGCCGCCGCGGTCGCCTCCCTCTGGTCCGAGATCTACGATCCAGTCTGCCACCTTGATAACATTTAGATTGTGTTCAATTACTACAACAGTATTCCCAGTATCAGTCAGACGCTGAAGTACTTCGATCAGACGGTGTACATCGGCAGTATGCAGGCCAGTAGTCGGTTCGTCCAGAATATAAATGGTTCTTCCGGTGGGACGTTTGGAAAGTTCTGTTGCAAGTTTGACACGCTGTGCTTCCCCGCCGGAGAGCGTAGTTGCCGGCTGACCGATTTTCAGATAGCCCAGTCCTACTTCCTGCAGCGTTTTCAACTTTCGGGCAATTTTCGGGTGATTTTCAAAGAATACCACGCCTTCATCTACTGTCATTTCCAGTACATCATAAATAGACTTTCCCTTGTACTCTACCGCCAGCGTTTCTCGATTGTAGCGTTTTCCTTTGCAGACTTCGCAGGGAACGTAAACATCTGGCAGAAAGTGCATTTCAATTCGCAGGATACCGTCGCCCTGACATGCTTCGCATCTGCCTCCTTTGACATTGAAAGAGAATCGTCCTGCGGTATAGCCCTTGGCTTTGGCATCATTGGTTTTGGCAAACAGTTCCCGAATGTCGGTAAATACACCGGTATAGGTTGCTGGATTGGAACGAGGTGTCCGTCCAATCGGAGACTGGTCAATGTCAATGACCTTGTCCAGAAACTCCGTTCCCTCCATGCTGTCAAAATCTCCGTGGCGGGTTCTTGCACGGTTCAGCCTTGCCGCCAGATATTTATACAAAATCTCGTTGACCAGCGAGGACTTTCCAGAGCCGGAAACACCAGTTACACAGGTAAATACACCAAGAGGAATGGAAACATCAATGTTTTTCAAGTTATGCTCTCTTGCACCATGAATGGTTAGCATATTTCCGTTTCCGGTACGGCGTCCCTTGGGAAGCGGGATTTTTCGCTGCCCGCTGAGATATTGACCGGTAATCGATTTTTCGCAGGCAAGCAATCCCTGAACATCACCGGAATAGACAACATTTCCTCCGTGAATTCCTGCACCGGGACCGATGTCTACCACATAGTCTGCTGCCAGAATGGTGTCATCGTCATGTTCTACCACGATCAGCGTATTGCCCAAATCCCGCAGACGTTTCAGCGTATCAATTAATTTATCGTTATCCCGCTGATGCAATCCAATACTGGGTTCGTCCAGAATATACAGTACGCCCATTAGATAGGAACCGATTTGTGTTGCCAAGCGGATACGTTGGCTTTCGCCGCCGGAAAGCGTACCGGCATTGCGGGAAAGTGTCAGATATTCCAGTCCCACATTATTCAGGAATCCCAGTCGTTCCCGAATCTCCTTTACGATTCGTGCGGCAATAAATTGCTCCCGTTCTGTTAATTGCAGCTGAGCAAAGAAGTCCAGTGCTTTTGTAACGGAAAGTTCAGTCAGATCGATAATGTTTTTGTCACCAACTGTAACCGCCAGTACTTCCGGCTTCAAACGTTTGCCGTGGCACACCGGACAAGCTACATCACTCATCACACTGCTGATTTCTTCCTTTGCCCATTCCCCGCCGTCTGCGAATCGTCGTTTCAGATTGGGAATTACACCTTCAAACGGAGCACGGAATCCCTCAGTTCTGCCGCCGGCTGTGGTGCGATGCAGAAACAGTGGATCTTCTTTTGTGCCGTACAAAAATAAGTTCAGCTGTTCCTTGGAGAGTTCCTTTACAGGAACATCTAAAGAAATGCCGTATTTTTCGGAGATTGCCTGATAATACATCATAGCAATGGAATTGTCGTCCAGACTATTCCACCCCACTGCCTTAATAGCACCCTGACGAATACTCAAGTCACGATTCGGAACCACCAGCTTCGGATCAATTTCCTGAAATACGCCCAAACCGGTACAGTGCGGACACGCTCCGAATGGATTGTTGAAAGAGAACATACGAGGAGTCAGTTCTTCGACGGAAACGCCATGTTCCGGACAAGCATAACTTTGTGAGAACAGCATTTCTTCTCCGCCAATCACGTCTACAACTGCTAATCCCCCTGTCAAAGCGAGCACTGTTTCCAGACTGTCAGTCAGTCGCGGACGGATTGTCGGCTTTACTACAAGTCGGTCTACAATGATTTCAATGGTATGCTTTTTATTTTTTTCCAGCGTGATTTGCTCAGACAAATCGTATTGATTTCCATCTATGCGAACGCGAACATAACCAGACTTCTTTGTCGTTTCTAATGCTTTTAGATGCTGCCCCTTCTTCCCGCGGACAATGGGTGCCAGAAGTTGAATTCGTGTTCCCTCCTCCAGTGCCAGAATGCGGTCTACAATTTCATCAACAGACTGCTGTTTAATTTCTCTGCCACAGACAGGACAATGAGGAATGCCGATACGGGCATAGAGCAGACGGAGATAATCATAGATTTCAGTTACGGTTCCCACTGTGGAACGCGGGTTTTTGGAAGTGGTTTTCTGATCGATGGAAATTGCCGGCGATAAGCCTTCGATGCTGTCCACATCAGGCTTTTCCATTTGTCCCAGAAACTGCCGTGCATAAGACGAGAGACTTTCCATATAGCGACGCTGTCCATCTGCGAAGATGGTGTCAAATGCCAGAGAAGATTTTCCGGAGCCGGAAAGTCCGGTCATGACTACCAGTTTATCCCGTGGGATCTCCACATCAATATTTTTCAGATTGTTCGCTCTTGCACCGCGTACAACAATTTTATCCAACATGAATTATTGTTCCTCCTCCAGCTTTTTGATTTTATCCCGCAGATATGCGGCGTGTTCGAATTCCAACAATTTTGCAGCTTCTTTCATCTGGGCAGTCAGCTGTTCGATCAATGCACGTTTTTCTTTGCCGCGTAACTTCTTGCCAGTTGTTTTCTTTTCCACTTCTGTTTTTGTGGTAATTTCAATGACATCACGCACATCTTTTTGAATGGTTTTCGGAATGATGCCGTGTGCTTCATTATAGGCTTGCTGCTTGGCACGACGGCGTTCTGTTTCTGTGATTGCCCGTTCCATAGAACCGGTTATCTCGTCGGCGTACATGATAACTTGTCCGTGTGCATTTCGTGCGGCACGTCCGATTGTCTGGATCATAGAGGTTTCACTTCGCAGGAACCCCTCCTTATCCGCATCCAGAATGGCTACCAGAGAAACTTCCGGAATGTCCAGCCCTTCACGGAGCAGGTTGATGCCAACCAGCACATCAAATTCTCCCAGCCGCAGATCGCGGATAATTTCCATACGTTCTACAGTATCTATATCATGGTGCAGATACCGAACCCGAACGCCCATACGTTCCAAATAAGCCGTCAGGTCTTCTGCCATCTTTTTAGTCAGTGTTGTAACAAGTACACGCTCATTTTTTTCTGCACGGAGATTGATTTCTGAAAACAAATCTTCAATCTGTCCGTCTACCGGACGCACAGTGATTTCCGGATCCAGCAAACCGGTGGGGCGAATCACCTGTTCTACGGTCTGTACAGAATGCTCTTTTTCAAATGGTCCGGGGGTTGCACTGACATAGATTGCCTGATGCACATGGCTGTAGAATTCCTCGAAATTCAGCGGGCGGTTGTCGAACGCACTGGGCAGCCGGAATCCATAGTCCACCAGCGTTTGCTTTCTGGCTCTGTCGCCGGCGTACATGGCACGAACCTGCGGCAGTGTCACATGACTTTCATCGACCACCAATAGAAAATCTTCCGGAAAGTGATCTAACAACGTATAGGGTACACTGCCTGCCGGTCTGCCGGCTAATACACGAGAATAGTTTTCGATGCCGCTGCAAAAACCGATTTCCTCCAGCATTTCCATGTCGTACTGTGTACGCTGTTGGATTCGCTGTGCTTCGATCAGTTTGTGATTGGCGGAGAACCACGCCACCCGTTGCAGCATCTCCTGACGTATTTCTTTGACAGCTTTGGTCACTTTTTCGCTTCCCACAACATAATGCGATGCCGGCAGAATTGCCGCATACTGCATGGTTGCTGTAACTTCTCCGGAAACCACATTGATTTCGCAGATGCGGTCAATTTCATCTCCGAAATATTCTACGCGAATTGCTTTGTCAGTGGAAGATGCCGGAAAGATTTCTACTACGTCGCCGCGAACGCGGAATTTATTGCGGACAAAATTGATGTCATTTCGTTCATATTGAATTGCAACTAGTTGGTCAATCAGTTGATCTCTGGACTTTTCCATTCCCACACGAATAGAAACCATCATGGAACGATATTCTTCCGGACTGCCCAGGGAATAGATACAGGAAACGCTGGCGACAATGATGACATCTTTTCGCTCTGCCAGTGCCGCTGTGGCACTGTGCCGCATTTTGTCGATCTCGTCATTGATCGAGGAGTCTTTTTCGATATAGCTGTCCGTGCTGGGAATATAGGCTTCCGGTTGATAGTAATCGTAATAGGACACAAAATATTCTACGGCATTATTCGGGAAAAATTCCCGAAACTCTGAACAAAGCTGTGCTGCCAGAATTTTATTGTGAGCCAACACCAGAGTCGGTTTGTTCACCTGTGCGATGACATTGGCAATGGTGTACGTTTTACCGGAACCGGTAACGCCCAGTAAAGTCTGCTCGTGGTCACCGTCCCGAATTCCCTGTACCAGTTTGGCAATCGCTTCCGGTTGGTCACCGGTAGGCGAAAATGGTGCATGCAAATCAAAATGATCCATTTGGTTCCCTCCTTCAAAGCATTTTATGAATCGCTCCAGCCCATGACTTGCCGCATGGAAATTGTATCTCCCTGTTTTCCCAATACAATATGATCCAACAGTTGTATTTGCATACTGTCCATTATCCGCCGCAGCTGTTGGGTGGCAAACAGATCAGCATCAGAAAAGGCTGCCTGTCCCTGCGGGTGATTATGTGCCAGCACTACACGGCTGCTCCGCATGCGTATTGTACATTCCACAATGCGATGTGTATCCAGTGCGGCTCTTTGTGCAGTGCCGGTGGAGATTGTTTCGCAGTGCAGCAAATGCAAGTGCTCGTCCAGACAGAGCAGAAGCACCTTTTCTTCCACTGTCGCGGAAAGTTTTGCCTGCACATAGGCACACAATTTTTGTGTGCTGTCTAACGCAACATGTTCCCGCAGTTTATCCAACTGGTACTGCTGGCAAAGCTGCGGAAGCAACTTCAGAAATATGGCTGCGTTTTCGCTGATGCCATTGATACGTTTTAAATCCTGTATATCCGCGTCCAGCACACCGGAAAGTGAATGAAACTCTGCAATCAAATCATGTGCAATGGGATTTGTGTCTACTCGCGGCAAAGCATAGAATAGCAACAATTCCAGAATCTCGTGTGGCTGAAAACTTTCCAAGCCGCTTTTTTGAAAACGAAGCCGCATGCGTTCCCGATGACCGGCATGACTGTGTTTTTTCTTGGAAACAGCAGTATCCGAATTCGAAACGTTCCGCTTGTCCGCAGGTTGTTTCAGATTCTGGATTTCTTTTTTAGACTGTTCCATGATAAAGCCTCCTATCATCAGGTAAAATACAAGGCAACACTACACAAAGCTGTCATATTGCCGAAAAATCTGACTACGCATCTTACACACAAGCTTTGTACGGTGTTGCCATAAAAATTCATGTGTGCACGCTTATAGCCCTTTTCTTTTAAGCAAAAATATGCTATAATAGAATCAATAACAGAAAAAGGAGTGCTGCTTTCGCAGCAATTTACAACCATGAGAGAATTTTGCATACAGGAAAACGACAGCGACCAGCGTCTGGATCGCTTTTTACAAAAAACGTTGCCGGAACTGCCAAAAAGTCTTTGCTACAAGTGGATTCGTACCAAGCACATTAAAGTGAATCGAAAACGCTGTACACCAGATCAGCGGTTGGTGACCGGCGATGTGGTGACACTGTTTGTCAGCGATTCTTATTTTGCTATCAAAACAGAAGAAGAACGCAGTGGTGTTCCGGAATTTTTGCAGGCACCGAACCAACTGGAAATCCTCTACGAAGATGAGCGAATTTTGCTGGTAAATAAGCCAGTTGGTCTGGTGGTGCATTGTGACAGCCGACAGATTCCGGATACTCTTATCAATCGCGTACTGCACTATCTGTACGAAAACGGTGCATATCAGCCGGAGCAGGAACAAAGTTTTACACCGGCACTCTGCAATCGTTTAGACCGAAATACTGGTGGCATTGTCATTGCTGCCAAAACTGCTGCGGCACTGCGGGAAGTGAACCGTTTGATTCGTGAAAACAAGGTACACAAAAAATATCTCTGTGTCACTGTCGGTACACCAAAGGAGCGGAAAGCGACGCTTTACGGCTGGCATAAGAAGTCAGCCAGCCATAATACAGTCACGGTTCGTGACACACCGGAAGAAGGATTTCAAGAAATCATCACTGGTTATGAGGTGCTTGCTTCCAATGAACGTCATGCATTACTTTCAGTGGATTTGATTACCGGCAGAACGCATCAGATTCGTGCACATCTGGCACATATTCACACGCCGATTCTGGGAGATACCAAGTATGGCAACATGCGGGAAAACCGTGCCTGCCGCTGTAAGCATCAGTTGCTGTGGGCATATCAATTACAGTTGGAAACAGATGCGGATTCTTGCCTTGCCGATTTGAATGGATTGACAGTGCAGACACCGCCACCGCCGTTCATGACAAAAGAATTTCCCAAAGTACAGCTTTAAACTGAATCCAGTTGCAAATCAAGGCAACAGTATACAAATCGTATGCTGTTGCCTTGATTTTTTAGAATGTATTCTCATGAAATAGAAAATGCATTCTATCATGTGCTTTCGAATGTGTGATTATGCATTTAGCATTTTGGTGACAATTTCCTTGACAATACCCGGATTTGCCTTGCCCTTAGATGCCTTCATACACTGACCGACCAGATAGCCCAGTGCATTGGTTTTTCCGTTTTTGTAATCGGTTACAGACTTTTCGTTTTGAGCCAGTACGTCCTTTGCCAGCTGTTCCAAGAAGCCGGTGTCCGAATTCTGCTTCATGCCCTTTTCTTCGATAATGGCAAGCGGATCCTTATCTTCTTTTACAATTACAGCAAACACTTTCTTTGCAGAAGCGTTGGAGATAACGCCTTTTTCCACCTGCTCAATCAAAGAAGTCAGATGTTCTGGTGTCAGAGCTGTTTCTTCAATAGACTTTCCGGTTTCGTTGGTATACTTTGCAATATCTGCCAGAATCCAGTTGCTGATGCTCTTGGGCTTGCAGGTGCCCAGTGCAACGCAGGCATCGAACATCTTAGAACGAGAAATGTCTTCTGCAATCAGTGTGGCATCTGTCTGGGAAAGACCGAAGTCGAAAACATACCGCTGCAGCTTTACATTCGGCAATTCCGGAATACTTTCCTTCAGTGCCTGAATCTTTTCTTCCGGCACTACAATGGTCAGCAGATCCGGCTCCGGGAAATACCGGTAATCCTGAGCATCTTCCTTTGAACGCATAACAATGCTCATACCCTTGACATCGTCCCAACGACGGGTTTCCTGTGCAATGGTACCGCCGGCTTCCAGAATTTCTATCTGGCGTTTTGCCTCATATTCGATGCCGCGAACAGCTGCACTGAAACTGTTGACATTTTTCATTTCACAGCGGGTACCAAATTCGGTTGCACCTTTTTCACGAACAGAAACATTGACATCGCAGCGAATGGAACCCTCCTGCATCTTGCAGTCTGAAATGTTCAGATACTGCAAAATTGATTTGATGGTTTCCAGATATGCCTTGGCTTCGGCACTGCTGCGAATATCCGGTTCGGATACGATTTCGATCAGCGGCACGCCGCAGCGGTTCAGGTCGACCAGGGAACCAGAGAAAGACTCGTCATGCAGCAGCTTTCCGGCATCTTCTTCGATATGGATACGGGTTACGCCAATTCTCTTCATCTGTCCGTCTACCATAACGTCCAGATAACCCTTTCCGCAAAGCGGTACTTCTGCTTGAGAAATCTGGTATGCCTTCGGCAGATCCGGATAGAAGTAATTCTTTCTGTCCTGTTTGCAAACACCGTTGATCTGGCAGTGCATAGCATGTCCCATTTTGATTGCATATTCTACTACTTTTTCATTCAGTGTCGGCAATGTGCCCGGCATGCCCATGCAGACAGGGCAAACCTGTGTGTTGACTTCCAGACCAAATGCGTTACGGCAGTTGCAGTAAATTTTAGATTTGGTATTCAGTTCTGCGTGGACTTCCAGTCCAACGACAATTTCATAATCTTTCATTGATTTCTTCCTCCTGCTCAAAGGGTTTCTGCAATGGCGTGAAATCCGCCGACCAGCTGTTCATAACCATATGCTGCGTTCAGAATGGTCTGTTCTGCAAACTTGTTACCAATCAGCTGCATACCCAGCGGCAGACCGGAAGCAGACTTTCCGCAGGGAACACTAACAGCCGGCAGACCTGCAATGTTGACAGTGACTGTGCAGACATCGCTGTAGTACATTTTCAACGGATCACCAATATTTTCACCGATCTTGAATGCGGCAGAAGGCGCAGTTGGTGTCAGAATTACATCACAATCCTGAAATGCTGCTGCAAATTCCTGACCGATGCGACGCTGTACCAGTTTTGCTTTTTTATAGTACGCATCATAGAAACCGGAACTTAACACGAATGTGCCCAGCATAATCCGACGCTTTACTTCATCGCCAAAACCTTCACTTCTGGTCTTTTCATACATGTCTGTCAGACCATCATAATTTTCTGCACGGAAGCCATATTTTACACCGTCAAATCTTGCCAGATTGGAAGAAGCTTCAGCAGAAGCAATGATGTAGTAAGTATTGATCGCATATTCTGTGCTGGGGAGAGAAATTTCCTTTACAGTAGCACCGTTCTGCTCCAGCAGCTGGATCGCAGCATGCACAGCAGTCTTGACTTCTGCATCGATACCCTCACCGAAATATTCTTTCGGAACACCGATACGCAGGCCCTGTACGTTGCCGTTCAGATTGTCATACAGATTAGTGTATGTCCGATATGCAGAAGTGGCGTCCATGTTGTCATGTCCCTGAATTAGGCTTTGCAGCAGGGCAACATCTTTGACCGACTTTCCAAACGGACCGATCTGATCCAGAGAGGAAGCAAATGCCACCAGACCATAACGAGAAACGCTGCCGTAGGTCGGCTTCAGTCCTACAACACCGCAGAGGGAAGCAGGCTGACGAATCGATCCGCCGGTATCTGAACCCAGTGTGAGGATTGCTTCACCAGCAGCTACTGCTGCGGCACTGCCGCCGGACGAACCGCCCGGTACGCACTCCAGATTGTGCGGATTATGTGTAGTGTGGAAATAGGAAGTTTCCGTGGAAGAACCCATGGCGAACTCGTCCATGTTCATCTTACCGGTGATCACCATTCCAGCTTCACGAACCGGCTGCATTACTGTTGCATCAAAAGGCGGCACATAGTTTCCAAGCATTTTGGAAGAACAGGTAGTACGAATTCCTTTAGTGGAAATGTTGTCTTTGATGCCAATTGGAATACCAGCCAGCGGGTGCAGTTCTTTTCCGGCAGCACGTGCATCGTCTACTGCCTTTGCCCGATCCAGACAATCTTCGCAACGTGTTACATAGGCACCGACAGCAGATTCTTTTTCTTCGATACGTTCCAGAACGTCCTGCGTCAGTTCAACTGCACTGCATTCTTTTTTTTGCAGCATTGCAGACAGTTCTGCGGCATTTTTCTCATACAGCTTCATGTGTATCTCCTCCTTATTCTACCGTTTTCGGAACAACCAGACAGCCAGACTGTACCACTGGTGCATTTGCCAGCATTTCTTCACGGCGGAATTTATGTTCCACCGCAACATCTTCCCGCAATTTCATGGGGTGTTCTGCGTCCAGTGTCAGTTCGTCTTCCACGTCCGGCAGACGGTCTACCATATCTACAATGGCAGCCATATCTTTTTCAAACTTGTCCATTTTCTCCGGCTCGATATGCAGTCGGGAAAGTTTTGCAATATGTGCAATATCAATTTTCATGGTTATCGTTCCTTTCACAGAGCACGCAAGAATCTATTTTGTTTCTGCGTTCTCCAAAATTTTCTGACGAAATTCTTCTTCGCTAAGAACCGGAATACCCAGTTCGTTTGCCTTGTCCAACTTGCTGCCGGCGGCTTCTCCTGCCACCACAAAAGTTGTCTTTTTCGAAACACTGCCGCTGACTTTTCCGCCGTAACGCAGCACCAATTCTTTGGCTTCACTGCGTTTCATAGTAGAAAGCGTTCCGGTCAGTACAAAGGTCATACCGGCAAAGCGATGATCTTCTACCACCGTTCCGTGGTAGGTCATATTACAGCCTGCTTCCCGCAGGTGTGTAATCAGTTGAAGCATATGCGGCTCTGACAGTGCTTTTACGACACTTTCTGCCATGGTTTCTCCGAAACCGTCAATTTCCTGTATTTCCTCTGCCGTTGCGTGCAGCAGTGCGTCCATAGTTGGAAATCGTTCACAGAGCAATTTTGCCGCACGGGAACCAATGCCGCGAATACCCAGTGCGAACACCAGACGATCCAAAGAATTTTCTTTAGAAGCGGCAATGGCACGAACCAGATTTTCCGCAGATTTTTCTGCAAAGCGTTCCAGTTCGGTCAGTTCCTTTTTTGTTAGTGAATACAAGTCTGCCACAGAATGCACCAGACCATTTTCCTGCAAGGCAGCCAGATTCTGCGGTCCCAGTCCGTCGATGTTCATGGCATCTTTGGAAACGAAATGGATCATGCGTTTCATCAACTGTGCCGGACAATCTGGATTCGGGCAGCGAATGGCAGCTTCTTCCGGATCGCGTACTGCCGGCGTATGACATACCGGACAGGCATTGGGCAACTGATACGGTAAAGCTCCTTCTGCATGACACTTGACACGAAGTACTTCCGGAATGATCTCCCCTGCCTTACGAACCACAATGGTATCACCCAGACGAATATCTCGTTCGGTGATAAAATCCTGATTGTGCAGAGTGGCACGTGCTACTTCGGTTCCGGCAAGTTGTACCGGATCGAAAATTGCCACTGGTGTAATCACACCGGTTCTTCCTACACTCAACTGTATTTCCCGCAGTGTGGTTTCTTTTTCTTCTGGCGGGAACTTGAAAGCGGCTGCCCACTTCGGGACTTTTGAAGTCACTCCCATTTCTTCTCGCTGTGCAAAGGAATTCACTTTGACAACTACGCCGTCTGTGTCATAGGCGTAATGCAGCTTGGCTTCACCGATTGCAGCAATTTCCGCACGAATTTCCTCTGCGGTTCGTAAAGGTTTGCTGTGTGGAATAACTGTAGGGAAGCCTAACTTCCGGAGATACTCTAACGATTCAATGTGTTCTGAAAGAATTTCTCCGTCGATCTGCTGAATATTGAAAATCCAGATATCCAGACTGCGTTGTGCAGTGACTACGGCGTTTTTCTGCCGTAGTGAACCAGCGGCTGCGTTGCGGGGATTTTTTGCCGGTGTTTCTCCGTTCAGTTCCTGTTGCTCCACTAATGCAGCGAAACTTTTTCGCGGCATATATACTTCGCCGCGGACTTCCAGAAGTGCCGGAGCGTGTTCCAGCTTCTTGGGAATGTTGGCAATCGTCATGAGATTTGCTGTTACATCTTCCCCTACAAAGCCGTCCCCGCGGGTGGAACCACGAGTGAATACGCCGTTGGTATATTCCAGCGATACGGATAATCCGTCGATTTTCGGCTCTACGCTGAACTCTGGATTCTCCAGTTCCTCCTGACACTTTTGTACAAAGGCGTTCATTTCTTCATAGGAAAATACGTCCTGCAAGCTCATCATCTGTACGGTGTGCGGCACCTTTTCAAATGTGCGGGACGCTGTTCCGCCAACGTGTTTGGTTGGCGAATCAGCTGCGGCAAACTGAGGATACTGCTGCTCCAATGTTTCCAGTTCCCGTAGAAGCATATCGTATTCATAGTCTGTTACAGACGGGGCATCCTGTACATAATATTCTTCGTTATAGCGTTCCAGCCGCTGTTGTAATTCCGCCATACGCTGTTTTGCTGTTGCTTCGTCCATTCGGTCACACTCCTTGTGTGGCAGAGCCACAGAAAGCGGCTCTGCATTTTTTTTGGCACACAATTTATTATACCACAAAAACGCGTCATATGCTAGACCTTTTACAAATATTTCATGCTTTATTCTCTGAAATCCTGTTTTTCGCCAGAATCCAACGTGCTTTCAAATTCCATGTAGGAATCCGGCACGGTTCCGACAATTAAAGTTTCCGAGAGAAGACATGCATAGGTGGTTTTTGTTGTGGTCTGTGCGAAGGGAATGGCTGTCTGTACTTCCGCAGTTACCTCTGCTCGTATGGTGTGGCAAGTTTGGTTGATGCCGGCAGATTCTATTGTACTGATGAGTTTCACGGAAGCATGCCCTACCGGCAGAAGCCGCACAGAAACGTGCGGACCCCGTCCGGCAAAAATCCAGACTCCAGATGCAGTTCCCAGAGAAACCTCAAGTTCTGCATCACGGCACTGTTCCAAGTGCTGCTGTACGTTGTGGTAGATTGCAGATTGCAGCCGATTGATCTGGTCTGTTCGGGTTTCCATTGTGGTGACATTGCCGGCGGCATCGTATGTCAGTTCAGCAAAGCTGACATTTTTCATCTGTTGATCTTGCAACACTTCTGCAATACTGTCTGCCATTAGTCCGGCGGTAAACTGTTTGGTTTCGCTTTCACAAACTGCACAGAGATTGGGACGGATCGCATGGTCTATGCGAAGCAGAAATGCCAGCAGTAAGCATATAGCCGTTCCAAAAAGGAGCAGGGAACGGATATGAGTACGGCGTTTCTGGTAAACTTGTTTTCGCATGTGAGAAACCCCTTTGAAATAAGGAACGGGCGACAAAACTGCCGCCCGTTTGCCTGTACGCGTTGGATAAGATCATAGGCAACACCACACAAAAATTGTGCAAAGCCCTTAGGCGAGCTCTGGGCGGTGTTGTCTGTTTATTCCAATGTAGAATTTTCGTCGTTTTCTGTTAGTTCATTGCAGCCGCAGCACTTCTCTTTGGGAATGGTGTCCAGTGCCGACGGTGAAAATTCTTCTGCCGGAAACCGAATCTTGTCAAAAACAGCACAGGGAGATTCGGTGTCGGTATGACATTCCTTTGCGGGAATGGTGTACTCATACGTGGGCACCAGAATGGTTACGGGACGAAAAACTTCTACAACCGAGAAAAGTCCCAGCGTCATAATAACTGTGCGAACTGGTGTTGTGCCGTCAGAGCCGCAAACAGAACCGATTCTGGCTTCCAATGCGATCGGAGCAACGACCTGTACAGCTGCTGTGGGCAGATTTACAGTTTCACAGCAGGCATTGGTATCTCCCAGTTGTTCTCCGCTGCTGAAAAATGTCTGAGTGTTGCTTTCACCGCCGTAGAGAATCACATTTTTGCTGGCATAGGCTGTTCCGGTCAGGAGCACAGGACTGCTGCATGCCCGTTCATATGCCATAAATTCTATCCGAAACGTATAGGTCAAGTCAATAGAATAGAATCCGCGGTTGAACGGTACCGGTTCAATATTCATGCAGATGTCGGACACACGAACGCACCGGCTTTTGACCATTGTAATATTCTCCGGCAGTGTTCCTCCGTCCATGAGAATCTGGATATTTGAGAAACAATCTCTGTCGCTGCAGCTGTCAAACACGCGGTTGACTTTGATCGGAACTGTATTTGCACACGATTCCGGCAAAGAATGATGCTGGTTCATAGCGAAACCTCCTTTTATCACTGTCAAGCATGATAAATGCTTCTCTACAGTGTATTCAGGAGTTCTCCCATTTGTGACTATCCGTCCAAAAAATAACCGCACAGGATTTGTCCTGCACGGCATTTTTCGACTTGGATTAAGAAAGAGCCTGTTCTGACAGATTTGTATGCATATCTTATATATGCAGCTATATGTAGCGTTTTCTAAAATGTCAGTCTTCTTCGCTTTGGTACATTTCATTGAAAAAGCAGCTGTATGAGCCGGTATGGCATGCCACACCGGTCTGCTTGACATTCAGCAAAAGCGTATCATTGTCGCAGTCGCTGTAAATAGAAATGACTTTCTGTAAGTGCCCGCTGGTGGCACCCTTGTTCCAAAGTTCCTGTCTGGAACGGCTCCAGTACCATGTGTATCCGGTTTCCAGTGTTTTCCGTAAGCTTTCCCGATTCATGTATGCCAGCATCAGTACGGTTTTAGTATCCACATCAAATGCGATTGCCGGAATCAGTTCACCTTTCTGGAAATATTTGTCCAGATCGTTGATGTCAATTTTTATCATGTGAAGTGTTCTCCCTTTTTAATTTGGCTTCTACAAAAGGAATTGTCAGCAGAAGTACAAGTGTCTGTACGCTAATCATTCCCGGTATCAAAATGGCGGCAATTTTTTTGGAAAAGAACAGACAGCTAAAACTAATAATCGCAGAAAGAATCAGCGAAACTGTTCCGATCATCAGCCAAAGCTTGCCGCAATACTGATTGGCAAGTTTCCATGTATCTGCATTTTTCGTTGCATTTGTGGTGCGATAGCCAATCCAGCTATTGATTTTCTTTGGTGTGTGGTATCGCATGCACCAGCCACCTATCAGTTGAATAATAGGAATACAAAGTACGCAGAAAATGAGAAAAATCATAGTGCAATGTTCTCCTCAAATCGTTATCGCATAGGAATTCCCTTTGCACGGCAGTCTGCCTTGACTTCCTGTACAGTCAGTTCGCGGAAATGGAACAACGATGCTGCCAGTGCTGCGGAACAACCAGTTTTCAGAAATGCTTCTGCAAAGTCGGACAACTTTCCGGCACCGCCGCTGGCAATAACCGGAATTTGTACAGCATCACAAACCGCCTTCAGCATTGGTAAATCAAATCCGCCGCGAACACCGTCTGTGTCAATGGAGTTCAGGCAGATTTCTCCGGCACCCAGCTGTTCGCACTGTTTTACCCAGTCGATCAAATCCAAGTGCATGTCTACACGGCCACCGTTAATGAAAACTGTCCATTGATTTTCGCCGACTTTCTTGGCATCAATTCCCACGCAAATGCACTGGCAGCCGAAAATGTCTGCCCCGTCTTTGATAAGCTGAGGATTTTGCACTGCCTGTGAATTGACAGAAACTTTATCTGCACCGGCACGGAGTGTTTCACGAATGTCATCGACGGTTTTAATGCCGCCGCCAACGGTCAGCGGAACGAAAACTTTTTTTGCTGTTTCCCGTACCACGTCCAGCATCACGCCTCTGCCCTCGTAAGACGCAGTAATATCGTAAAAGACAATTTCATCTGCACCCTGTTGGTTATAGGCGTAGGCACATTCTACCGGATCGCCAACATCTTTGATTCCCTCAAAGTTTACACCTTTGACCACTTTTCCGTTTCGCACGTCCAGACAAGGAATAATTCGTTTTGCCAGCATATGTTACACCCCTTCCGCCAAAGCAATGGCTTCTTTCAGATCCAGTGTGCCTTTATAGATCGACTTGCCGCAGATCGTGCCATACAGTCCAAGTTCCTTACAACCGCGAATGTCTTTAATTGTATGCACACCGCCGCTGGCAATGATGTTGCAATTGCTGTTGGTTGCATCTCGCAAGTCTTTCAGCTGTTTCAGATTGACACCGGAAAGCGTGCCGTCTTTCGCAATATCGGTTACGATAAAATATTGTACGCCTACTGCAATCATTTCTTTCGCCAGCGTAATATAATCTGTGTCAGATTCTTCCAGCCAGCCCTCTGTGGCAACCATGCCATTCTTGGCATCGATTCCCACTGCAATATGCTGGCTGCCAAATTTTTGTACTGCATCTTTTACCAGTTGTGGATTTTTCAATGCTGCGGAGCCCAGAATGACACGTTCTACACCGCTTTTCAGATAAGTGTCAATGGTTTCCAGATTTCGGATACCGCCGCCGACTTCTACTTTCAATCCGGTCTTTGCTGCAACATCTTCATAAATATGCTGGTTTACCGGTCTGCCCTCTTTGGCACCGTCCAGATCTACCATGTGAATCCATGATGCTCCTGCCGCTTCAAATCCTTTGGCAGTTTCCATGTGATCCGCTGCTACTTTTTCTACTGTGGAAAAATCACCTTTGAACAGGCGAACACAATTGCCGTCTTTAATATCGATTGCTGGTAAAATAATCATTGAATCAGCCCTCCAAAGTTCCGCAGAATTTGCAGCCCGATCTCTCCGCTTTTTTCCGGATGGAACTGGGCTCCGTAAACCGTTTTTCCGTCATAGACCATTGCCGGAATTTTTGCTGGTCCGTATTCCACATAGGCTGCCAGATATTCGTCTGGCACTACCGCCTGATAGGAGTGAACAAAGTACACATAGGATTCTTCCGGCATATTTCGGAGAATCGGACAGTCATGCTGCATTTCCAGCTTGTTCCAGCCCATATGTGGGATCACCATATCCGGAGCAACGATTTTTTCTACTTTGCCGGGGATCAGCCCCAAACCGTTGCATTCTTCAAATTCGTATCCTTTTTCAAAAATCAGCTGCATACCCAGACAAATTCCCAGAAAAGGTTTCTTGTGAGCTTCTTCCTGAATGATGTTGGTCAATCCGCTGTCGTGCAGCATCTGCATGGCACTGGGGAATGCCCCTACGCCGGGCAAAATCAATGCATCTGCTTTGCGAATTGCTTCCGGATCAGAAGTCAGTTCGCCAGCTAATCCCAGATAGTCCAGTGCATTTTTTACACTGAAAATATTGCCGGCACCGTAGTCGATAATGGCAATCATGTTTACAGCACTCCTTTCGTGGACAAGGTTTTTCCTGCTTCCAGCGGGGTTACCGCGGTTTTTAAGGCATGGGCAACGGCTTTGAATGCTGCCTCACACTTGTGGTGATCGTTAGAGCCATACATCATATTCACATGAAGCGTAATGCCGGCGTTGAATGCAAAGGCACGGAAAAATTCTTCCGTCAGGCAGGCATCATACTGTCCGATCATGGCATTGGTGAACGTCCCCTGAAATACCAAAAACGGACGGTTGCTGATGTCCAGACTGCAAAATGCCAGAGCTTCGTCCATGGGAATAAATGCACTGCCGTAACGAGTAATACCAGACTTATCGCCCAGTGCCTCGCCCAGTGCTTTTCCCAGAACAATACCGGTGTCCTCTACAGTATGGTGTCCGTCTACATAGAGGTCACCCTTTACGGCAATGTCCATGCTGATGCCGCTGTGAACAGACAGTGCTGTTAGCATATGGTCAAAAAAGCCGATGCCGGTATCGATGTTGGCAGTTCCTATGTTGTCTAGTTTTACGGCTACCTGTATGTCTGTTTCTTTGGTCTTTCGTGCAAGTTGTGCTTGCCGCATATGGATTCCTCCCTATACTTTTTAGTCATCATCGTCAAAGAAAGCATCATCAATCTGTTTGAACTCATATATTGTTTCAATATGAACACCGAGATTATATTCAATCATTAAATGTATTAGCATATCGCCATCTACTAAAACAATTTTTTGTGGCATTTTTTGATTAGCAAGTTGAATTGCTTCATTTGAGTATTTCGCTGTCGTAATAAACAAACCTTTAGAAGCACCTTTTCCAACTAATGCACCTAAAAACTTTTGGATTTCTGGTCTGCTGACTGTAGAATCTAGCTTCCATTGTTTGGCTTGCACATAAATTGTATCAAACCCAAATTTATCTGCTTTTATTGAACCGTCAATGCCAGCATCGCCCGATTTTTTTGTAACACTAGGTTCTCCATATCCCATCTTCTCCAACAACTGAACAACTAATTTTTCAAAATCATAAGGAGACATTTTTAAAACTTTTTGCATCAAGTTAATAGCAAGACTTTCATTAAGTTGGCGACTAATAGTATCTAACTGTTCTTGAGGATCTTGCAAACTTAATTCAGGAGATTCGCTATCATTGCAAGTGGAGTTGTCCATAGAATTAGCTATTGATTTTTGCTCTTTTTCTCCTTTGAATTGGCGAAAAGATTCAAATTGTGTAAGATATTCGAGAGTTATATTTTGTACTCCATTTTTTGCAGCTTGTTTCCCTAATGTTGTGATTATATATTTTGATCGGCTTGGACTTTCAATAAGACCTGCATTCTTTAGGTATATCTCTGCCCATGCAATTCTATTGCTGTATTTGTATTGTCCACTAGTTAATCTTTCTTGTAGTTCTTCTTCTGTTATGGAATAATAACTCACACAATAATTACGAATATCTTTTGTAGAATGTTCTTTTTCGTCTAATAGGCATTCCATAACAGGAGCAAAAAATTCAAAATATTTTGGAATTGCCATTACTTTTCTTCCTTCTCAAACCGCACCGTAATTGCATTGGCGTGTGCGGTCAGGCCTTCCTTGTTTGCAATCAGCACAATATCGTCCTTAGCTGCATGCAGAGCGTCCTTGGTATAGTAGGTGTAGCTGGAACGTTTGGTAAAGCTCTGTACGCCCAGTGGAGAGAAGAACCGTGCCGTTCCGCTGGTGGGCAGAACGTGGTTCGGACCAGCGTAGTAATCGCCCAGCGGTTCCGATGCATATGCTCCCAGAAATACCGAACCGGCATTGTCCAGTGCTCCCAGCAGTTCCATGGGGCTTTCCATAAGTACTTCCAAGTGTTCCGGTGCAACCATATTTGCCAGAACAGTGGCTTCTTCACGGGTATTGCACAGCAGAACTGCACCATATTCATTCATCGATTTCTCAATGATTTCCTTGCGGGAAAGATACTGCACCTGACGATTGATTTCTGCTTGTACCTTTTCTGCCAGTTCTGCACTGGTAGTTACCAGAATTGCAGAAGCCAGTACGTCGTGCTCTGCCTGTGACATCAGATCTGCGGCAACAAATTTCGGGTCAGCGGTTTCATCTGCCATAACCAGAACTTCACTGGGACCTGCGATCATATCAATATCTACAACACCGTACAGCAGCTTCTTGGCAGTTGCCACAAAGATGTTGCCTGGTCCGACAATTTTATCCACCTTCGGGATTTCTTCTGTACCATAAGCCAGTGCTGCAATTGCCTGTGCACCGCCGGAGAGGAATACACGGTCTACCCCACAAAGTCCGGCTGCTACCAGAATATCCGGATTCGGTGTGCCGTCCTTGCAGGGCGGTGTTACCATGATAATTTCCTTAACGCCAGCAATTTTTGCCGGCACTGCGTTCATGATAACGCTGGAGGGATAAGCAGCCGTACCGCCCGGCACATACAGACCAACACGTTCCAGACCGCGGACACGCTGTCCCAGAATCACACCATTCGGCAGTGCGTGGATAAAGCCTTCCTGTACCTGACGCTGGTGGAAATCGCGAACATTTTCAATAGCGTTCAGCATGGCATCTACAAATGCCGGATCAGCTTCTGTCATTGCGTCATTGATGACATCGCGGGGCACTTCGTAATATTCCGGCAAACTGCCGTCGAATTTCAAGGTGTAATTTTTGACTGCCTGATCGCCGCCCTCTTTGACTGTGCGGATAATTTCGCTGACAGTTTCCGTAACACGCTGGTTGGTTTCACCGGTACGCTTGTCCAAGCTGGTGAAAAATGCATCACGCTGTGCCAGATCGCTGGCGTTAATGGTTTTCATGGTAATCATTTTGATAAAGCCTCCTCAATTTTCTGAATCAAAGCTTCAATTTCTGTCTGCCGCAGCTTTAGACTAACGGTATTGGCAATCAGACGTGCAGAGATCGGAACGACATCTTCTACCACTTCCAAGCCGTTTTCTCGAAGGGTAACGCCGGTTTCTACAATGTCTACAATGCCGTCTGCCAGTCCCAGCAGCGGTGCCAGTTCCACGGAACCTTCAATTTTTACAATATCAACGTCCATGCCTTTGCTTTCAAAAAAGCGGCGTGCAACATTTGGATACTTGGTCGCAATGCACTTTACGCCGAAGCCGCTGTAAAAATCTGTTCCTTTTTTGCATGCCAGAGCAAATTTACATCTGCCAAATCCCAAATCAACCAGTTCGAAAAATTTGCCCTGCATTTCAATAATGGTGTCTTTTCCCACAACGCCCATATCACAAACGCCATGTTCTACATAGGTGATGACGTCATTTGCCTTTGCCAGAACGACTTCCATGTTGCCGTCCGGAATCGGCAGGATCAGGCGGCGACCTTTTTCTCGTACAGCGGTACAATCATAGCCCAACCGTTCCAGCAGTCCGACAGTATCTTTTTCCAGTCTGCCTTTTGTCAATGCAATTCTAAGCGGCTTTGCCATTTATTCTACCTCCGTAATTTCTTCATCTACAACAACGACTTTTCCGATTTTATTTTCCCGTGCATATTCCCGCACCAGTTCCAGACTGTCGAAGAATGCAAATTCAACAACCTGTCCGCGGCTGCGTAATTCCTGTGAAACCTTTGCGGCTTTCATTTCATAGCCAGTTGCTGCAAAAATGACAGCATCTGCCGGCTTCAGGACAACAGGGCGATCCTTCATGCGGACATTTGCCACAGCATCGACATTGACTGCAAAGCCGGTTGCCGGAATGTCATAACCAAAATCAGACAGCAGTTTATTGTACCGTCCGCCGGAGAGTACTTCTTCTCCGTAGCCTTCCAGATAGCCCTTGATGATGACACCGGTATAGTAGTCAGCATTATTGACCATACCCAGATCGACAGTCAGACGACCTTTTCCGATTACGGTGGAAATGTCATTATACAGTTTCTTCAGATCCATAAGGATTTCATCGATTCGCTGATTGGAATAAAGCTGTGAAGCCTTTTCAAACACTTCTTCACCGCCAAACAGTGCCGGCAGTTTCTTCAGTGCAGCAGCAACTTTCACATCATCCATGGTGTCCAGCACGTCGTTCAATGCCGGATAGTTTTTTGTTTCAATCAAATAACGGATATTTTCCCGTTCTTCCGGTGTGGCATGCAGTTCCCGCATCAGTTCCTTAAATACACCGGCATCACCCAGTTCCAAAGAGAAGCTCACATGGTCACTGCCGAACGAATCCAGTGCCTCAATGGCTGTGGTAATCATTTCCACATCTGCCAGATAGGAAGATGAACCCAGTAGTTCAATACCTGCCTGTGTGATTTCATCGCTTCTGCCTTTGAGTGCAGGTTCAAAGCGATACACTGACTGAGTATAGCACAGTCGCAGCGGTAATGATGCATCTCGCAGACGGGTTGCTGTGACGCGTGCAATCGGCATGGTAGATTCCGGACGGAGTACCAGCAAGCGTCCCTTGCTGTCGGTCAGCTTATACAGTCGTTCCTGCGGATAGTGACCGGATTCTGACTGGAACACATCGAAAAATTCCAATCCCGGTGTAGTAAGTTCCGAATAGCCTTTGCTGTGAAACAAGTCATGTAGATTCTGCTCGATTTCACGACGCACATAACATTCTTCAAATAAAAAATCTTTTGTCCCCTCAGGGGTAATCAAATCATATTTTCTCATACAGCTCTCCTAATGCTTTAGTATGCTACTATAATAGCATAATATCACATAAAACGAATAAAGTCAAGACAAATTTCTTAAAACAGTGACATCTGACTGGATTTCGGTAAATCGCCCATAGCATTCAACCGTTCCAACGTTTCAATTATTGTTTTTGATGCACCACTTTGTGTCTGAAACTCTTCAATAGAAATGAAATCCCGCTTTTGTGCTGTTTCATACAAGTTCTGTGCAGCTGAAATACCAATGCCCGGAATCGCACTGAACGGAATCCGGATTTTATGATCTTCTACCAGATACTTTGTAGCATGAGACTTGTAGAGATCAATAGGCAGGAATTCGCAGCCGCGGCTAAGCATCTCATTGACAATCAGCAGCGTATCCAGCAAATCAGATTCTTTTTTGGAACGGTCATTCCCCTTTTCCTTGAGTTCTTCGATTTTTGCCCGAACAGCTTCCTTGCCCTGCAACGCCAGAATTGCATCGAAATCATCACCGCGAGTACTGAAATACACCGCATAATACGCCAATGGGTGATACAGCTTGAACCAACCCAGTTTAATGGCAGCAGTAACATACGCTGCTGCATGGGCTTTCGGGAACATGTACTTAATTTTCAGACAGCTGTCAATATACCATTGCGGCACATTGTGATCTTTCAGCATTTGTACACGTTCCGGTGTAAAAGTCTTGGGGGCTTTTCCCTTTCGGGTGTCCTCCATGATCTGGAATGCCTGTTTCGGCTCAACGCCTTTGTGCAGCAGATAGGTCATAATGCTGTCACGGGTACCGATTACGTCAGAAATGGTACAGGTGCCGTTATCGATCAAGTCTTTGGCATTTCCAAGCCATACGTCAGTACCGTGGGAAAGTCCGCTGACTTGCAGGAAGTCGCTGAATTTTTTCGGTTTGGAGTCCAGCAGCATCTGAATGGTGAAGCCGGTTCCCATTTCCGGAATGCCAAGGCTTCCCGTCTGGCAGTAGATTTCTTCTGGTGTAACGCCCAGAACAGAAGCATCGGTACACATTTGAATGACCTTGGGATCTGTTGTGGGAACATTGTGAATCAAGATACCAGTGGCATCTTCCAAGTGCTTATACATGGTCGGTACGACATGCCCCAGTTCGTCCAGTTTCAAAATGGTATCGTGGAGCGAATGGAAGTCGAAGTGTGTTGTCAGAATTTCAGATTCGGCATCGTCCGCAGGGTGCTGTACCGGCGTGAAGTCATATACATCATAATCGCTGGGGACAACAACCATGCCGCCGGGGTGCTGACCAGTTGTTCGTTTGATACCCGTACAGCCGATCGACAGTCGGTTGATCTCAGTAGGACTATACTGCAATCCCTTTTCTTCCAGATATTTTTTCACGTAACCATAGGCTGTTTTGTCGGCGACAGCGGAAATGGTTCCTGCTTTGAACACGTTATCTCGTCCGAAAAGTTCTTCCGTGTAACGGTGAGCGGATGATTGGTATTCACTGGAGAAGTTCAAGTCAATATCCGGAGCCTTGTCGCCGTCGAATCCCAAGAATGTTTCGAAAGGAATATCATGTCCGTCCCGATTCATTTCCGTACCGCATTCCGGACAGTTTTTTGGAGGAAGGTCAAAGCCGGAACCAATGCTGCCGTCTGTGATAAACTCGCTATGTTTACACTTGGGGCAGACGTAGTGTGGTGCCAACGGGTTGACTTCGGAAATTCCTGCCATAGATGCCACAAAAGAGGAGCCAACAGAACCACGGGAACCAACTTGATACCCATGGTCTACGCTATCCCAAACCAATTTCTGTGCAATGATATACAGCACAGAAAAACCATGTTTGATGATAGAGGAGAGTTCGCGGTTCAGTCGCTTTTCTACCAGTTCCGGCAATGGGTCACCATAGATTTCCTTTGCCTTAGTATTGGTGATTCGCACCAAATCTTCCTCGGCACCGTCAATGGTCGGCGTAAAGGTACCGTTCGGGAACGGCTGAATGTGTTCAATTTGATCTGCAATGGCATTGGTGTTGGTAACAACAATTTCGTATGCCTTTTCTTCACCAAGATAGGAGAATTCTTCCAGCATTTCTTCCGTGGTACGCAGATACAGCGGCGGCTGAAATTTTGCATCGTCATAGCCTTGTCCGGCTTGCAGGATCTCGCGGTAAATGGCATCTTCCTTGTCCATGAAGTGCACGTCACAGGTTGCACAAACCGGAATTCCCAGTTCATCACCCAGTGCAACAATTTTGCGGTTGTATTCCTGCAATTGTTCCATATTGGCAGCAGTACCGTTTCGAATCATGAAAGCATTATTCCCTGCCGGCTGGATTTCCAGATAGTCATAGAACTTTGCCAGTTTCACAATTTCCTCATGCGGTTTCTCTTCCACGAATGCTCGGAAGAGTTCGCCGGCTTCGCAGGCACTGCCGAAAATCAAGCCCTCCCGATACTGCATCAACACTGATTTGGGGATCAATGGCTTTCGGTAAAAACATTCGATATGCCCATAGGAAATCAACTTGTACAAATTTTTTAAGCCGATATTATTTCGTACCAGAATGATCTGGTGAAACGATTTCAGTTTTTTTACATCGATTTCCTGTGTTTTGGTGTTCAGATCAGAAAGCATTGTGGCACCCTTTGTCTGCATCAGACGGCTGACCAATTCTTTGTAAATTTTTGCCAGCATCTGTGCATCGTCTGATGCCCGATGATGATCGAACTTTCCCAATTTCAGAGCCTTTGCAACACCATCCAGCTTGTGGCGTGCCATAGTAGGCAGCATGCTCTTGCAGAGTACCAGTGTATCCAGTGTTGCGAACTCAAATGTGATATGATTTCTCTTGCAGACATTGCGGACAAAAGAAGTATCGAAATTGGCGTTGTGTGCTGCCAAAACCGGATTTTCACCGCAGAATTCAATAAACTTCCGCATTGCTTCTACTTCTTTGGGAGCATCTTCTACCATGGAATCCGTAATACCTGTCAGTTCCACGATCTTTGCCGGAATCGGTCGTTCCGGATTTACCATGGTGTTGAATGTTTCCACCACCTGCATGCCACGCATACGAACTGCACCAATTTCTGTCAGGCGGTCATTGGCTGGACTCAAGCCGGTTGTTTCCACATCAAAAACAATGATTTCGTCCTGCAGTGTTCGGTCTTCTGGATTATCAACTACCAGTAGACGATTCAAGTCATTGACTACATAGGCTTCGCAGCCGAAAATCACTTTGAAATTCTTGTCCTTAAAGCCACGCCACGCATTCATGGCATCCGGAAATGCCTGTGCAATACCATGGTCTGTGATTGCAATTGCAGGATGTCCCCATTCATGGGCACGTTCTACCAGTTTGCCACAGGGCGTAACTGCATCCATTTGGGACATGTTGGTATGGCAATGCAATTCTACACGTTTCTTGGGGGCATTGTCCATTTTCCGCTGTCGTTTTACCACAACAATAGATTCCGGTTTCATGACATCTTCTCTTGCAAATTCATCATAGCCGATCCGTCCGATCATCAATAATGTACTTCCCTTTTTGATTTCATGAAACGGCAGCTTCTCAATTTTTTCTGTGGAATCGAAAATCTTGACCAATACCGAGTAAGTGCCGTCTGTGATCTGATAGGTCAAAATGGTTCGCTCTCCCCGTACTTCGCGGGAATCCATTGCAAAGACATCACCCATGATTACCACACGTTGATTCTGTACTTCTACAGCTTCCCGAATCGGCATAGGAATATCCCGAATCGGTCTGCCTTTGATCAGGATAGCACTTCCAGGAACGATGCCCGGAATATCCTCGTTCATAGTAACGCTTTGTGCAATTGGCTTTTCCTTATCGCTGTGAGTTACTGCCGGAGCAGGTGCTGTAGAAGTTTGCAGTTGAGCTTCATGTTTGGGTAATTCCTGTTCTGCCTTGGAGATCATTTCATGGAAAGCAGCTTCACTGACACTGGTTTCCCCTTCAAATACCACATGAAACGGCGTAGAGAACATTTTTTCCAGCAAACCGGAAAAGAAATCTGCTACGTGATACTTTTTCAAAATATCATAGCCGCCGTTGTGCAGTTGGATTCGAATGGTATTATCTTCCCGTGTAATGTCTGCTCCGTCAACAAAACCGTTGACAACGGTCATTTCCCGTTTCAGAAACATGACCAGATCCGGAAAATATGCCATAGAAAACAATTCTGGGGCATACCGTGGATGCAGACGAACAGCATGAATTTCCAGCCGAATTTCCAGTTCGTGTTCCAGTGCGACCAGATCCTGTGCCGGTACCAGATGGGGAAATGTGATATAAAACGAAATTTTCGTCAGGTTTTCGGAATATGTCAGCCGATTCAAAATACCGTCTTTGATGGATTCTGGCATAATCGGGACATATTCTTCCAGAAACTCTGCGAAATTCAAATCCATATGTTCCACTCCTACAGTTTCTCAATTTCAGCCATCAGTTCCGGAACAATGTCCTGTTCCGCGACCTTTCGTAAAACTGTTCCCTTGCGGAACAGCATTGCACAGCCGTCACCACCGGCAATTCCGATGTCTGCTTCTTTGGCTTCTCCGGGACCATTTACAACGCAGCCCATGACAGCTACTTTAATGTCTTTCTCTACATGTTCCAGAGCTGCTTCTACTTCTTTTGCTGTTTTTACCAGATCAATTCGTGTCCGGCCACAGGTAGGACAGGATACGATTTGCGGTCCGCCACGCTTCCCAATACATTTCAAAATATCTCTTGCCGCACGAATTTCCTTGACAGGGTCTTCTGTCAGGGATACCCGAATGGTTTCGCCAATGCCGTCGTGAATCAACGAGCCAATGCCAATTGCAGATTTCAGCATGCCCATACGCTCTGTTCCAGCTTCTGTAACGCCCAGATGCAGCGGGTAATTGCACTGCTGTGCACATAGACGATAAGCATCGATCATGGTATTAACATCGGAAGATTTCATGGAAATGACAATATCATCAAACCCACATTCTTCCAGCATATGTACATGCCCCATTGCACTTTCTACCAACGCTTCCGCTGTCGGAGCACCGTACTTTGCAAGGATTTCTTTTTCCAATGAGCCAGAGTTTACACCAATGCGAATAGGGATCTGTCGTTCCTGACAGGCGTGGACGACTTCCTGAACACGGCTCATGCCGCCAATATTGCCGGGGTTGATGCGAATCTTGTCGATTCCTGCTTCAGCAGCTTCCAATGCCAGTCGGTAATCGAAATGAATATCCGCCACCAACGGAATCGAGATTTTTTCCTTGATTGCCGGAATCAATGCAATGGCTTCATGATTTGGAATCGCTGCCCGTACAATTTCACAGCCTGCCTGTTCCAATGCCACTGCCTGTGCAACACTGCCTGCAATATCATCGGAACGAGTGTTCAGCATGGACTGAATGTAGATGTGTTTTCCGTCCAGTATACAATTGCCGACTTTTACCGGCTTTATTTCTCTCATGATTGTCACTCCCTAATTTTTGAAGAATCGCCCTATATCCTGTACTGTTACCAGAATCATCAGCAGAAACAGTGCTGCCATACCAATAAAATGAACCATAGCTTCCCGATTTTTTGAAATTGGTTTTCGTCGAATCGCTTCAATCAACAGAAACACAAACCGACTGCCATCCAGTCCCGGAATCGGCAAAAGGTTGAATACACCTACATTTACTGTAATGAAAATTGTCAAATTCATGACAGACTGCACCCGTTCCAGCAGATTTTCTCCGGTAGATGCTGCCTGTTCAATGACACTGACAGTTCCGACAGGACCAGAAAGGTCTTGCAGACTATATTTTCCGCTGACCAGTTCAATCAATGACATCCAAATCAGCTTGGCAGTTGCCACTGTGTCTTTGGCGGCATAGGTGATGACGTTTACCGGATTTTTAGATTTTCCCTCCACAGAAAAATCCAGCAGACCACCTGTGTTATCATTATGGAACGTTACATTTTCAATGGTAACACGGGAACCGTCACGCTTTACAGTAATGTCATAGGTGTCTGTATCTGTTGTTTGCAGTTTGTAAATCAGATCAGTTGTGGAAAAAATATGGCTGCCGTCGATTGCAACAATTTTATCGCCGATTTGCAGGCCGGATCGTTCACTTTCCGATGCAGTTACAGTATTTCCGGCAGAATTGGTCGTTTCCGCAAATTTTGCGATTGTCAAAGACGGCACTTTCTGTGCTGTGCACAGCAGAATTGCAATCAGCAGAAATCCCAGAACCAGATTCATAAATGCACCGGCAAGTACTACCGTCATTCTACGCCAGACTGCTTTTTTTTCAAAAGCGTTAGGATTGTCACTGGACTGATCCTCGCCTTCCATGGCACAGAATCCACCGATTGGAAACAACCGGAGAGAATATTCTGTTTCGCCTTTTTGAAAATGAATCAGTTTGGGTCCCATGCCAATTGCAAATTGATTGACTTGAATGTGGTTCAGCTTTGCAACGATAAAATGTCCAAATTCGTGAATGCCGATGATTAAACCGAAAATGAGAATTGCAATGAGGATCGTGATAATATGCTGCATATGCAGGTCCTTTCTAAGGAACCACTGCAAACAGATTTTGTGTAAAATCGACAGTTGAATTTTATGCAGCGGTTCTATAATTGTAAATCGTTATGCGATAGTATTTCGTACAAATTCCCGAGCCTTTGTGTCAGCCCGCATAACATCCTCATAGGTTTCTATCTTGGTTGCCGGAATCATTTCCATTGCCTTTTGTGCCAATGCACCGATGTCCAGAAAACGAATTTTTCCGGACAGGAATGCAGCAACTGCTACCTCATTTGCCCCGTTTACAATACAAGGTGCTGTGCCACCGGTTGTAATTGCTGCAATTGCCGTTTTCAGACAGGAGAATGTTTCCATATCCGGTTTTTCAAAAGTCAATGTTCCGTAATCAGTCAGTGACAGATGTTTTGTTGGACAAGGCAGCCGTTCCGGATACAATAGTGCATACTGAATTGGAATTTTCATATCCGGCACGCCCATTTGTGCAATGACTGAACAATCCTGATATTCGACTGCGGAATGCACCACACTCTGCCGGTGTACAACAATTTCAATCTGTTCCGGTGTCAGGTCAAAGAGCCACTTAGCTTCAATGAATTCTAGTCCCTTATTCATCAGTGTTGCAGAGTCAATGGTAATTTTATTGCCCATGCTCCAGTTCGGGTGATTTAAGGCATCTGCTACAGTGACATGCTCCAGTTCCTGACGAGTTTTTCCGAAGAACGGTCCGCCGGAAGCCGTCAGAATGATTTTGTGCAGCTGTTCCCGCCGATTGCCCTGTAAACATTGGAAAATGGCAGAATGTTCGCTGTCTACCGGATAAATTCGAACGCCTTTTTTTGCTGCCTGTTCCATAACCAGAGAACCGCCGGCAACCAGCGTTTCCTTATTTGCCAATGCAATGTCCAAACCGGCAGAAATCGCGGTCAGTGTTGGCAGCAGCCCGACCATGCCTACCACAGAATTGATGAGAATATCTGCATTTTTATCTGATGCAATGTCACATAGTCCCTCCATACCGCAGAGCACCTGTACTGGCAAATCTGCCAGACGCTGTTTTAGTTCTGCGTATTTTTCAGTTTCGAAGATGCAGACCTTTTTCGGGAGAAACTCCCGTGCTTGCTGTTCCAATGCATCAACATTTCGATTGGCAGCCAATGCGTAAATCTGCATTTCGTGGGATCTGGCAACTTCCAAAGACTGTGTTCCGATAGAACCTGTCGATCCGAGAATCGAGATTGCCTTTTTCATTTTATCATTCTCCTTTTTGATCCATGTGCCCATAAACACAACACGATGCAAAGCAAAGGGCCTCACATCGTGTGGTTTGTGCATGAACCCATGCAATTATCCAAAGAACACCGGATACATCATTTCCAGTGCATAAAATGCCGGAACTGTAAACAAAACGCTGTCAAAACGATCCATGACACCGCCGTGTCCGGGCATGATATTTCCGAAGTCTTTGATTCCCTGCTGACGCTTCAGTACAGATGCACTCAAATCTCCCAGTACGCTGATTACAGCACAAACAATGCCAATAAAAATCAGCCAGAGATAGTGTACATGTGCGTGTGCGATCAAGCTGTAAATCAAGGCAAAAATCACCATTACCACGACATCCGTCACAATCCCGCCGAAAAAGCCTTCTACAGTTTTCTTCGGGCTGATTTCCGGACAAAGCTTATGCTTTCCCAAAAATGTTCCGGCAAAATAGGCACCAGTATCGGCAATCCATGCAGAAGACAGTGCTAGAATAACGCTTGCCAGACCAAATTGGCTGATATGCAGCAAAGTATTCAGCATGCTCAAAGAATGGGAAACCAAAAGTGTAATTGCGGCAATAAACAGGGTATTCTGATATGTGATATGCTTATGCAGCAAAACCATTTCTGCAAACATCGCAACGATACAAAGGAATGTCAATGCGATTGTCGCAGAAGTGTTTCCGTAATACTGTAAGAACGGCAGTGCAGCACCATACAGAAACCCGGCACCGATAGAAATCCGGCAATGCAGGCACTTCCCTGCACGAAACAGTTCAAATAGTGCAATGCAAATCAAAGCCGCAATTGCCAATGGAAATACGAAGGTCTTATGCAGAATCAAAATCAGGATTGCCAGAATGCCGCCAACTACGCCAGAGATAATCCGAACTTTCATCGTCAAATTCCTCCAAATCGTCTGCCACGCTGTGCATAGTCTGCCAAAGCCTTATTCAATTCGTTGCGGTTGAAGTCCGGCCACAAAACATTTGTAAAGTAATATTCTGCATATGCACATTGCCAGATGAGATAGTTGGACAGCCGCAGTTCTCCGCTGGGGCGAATCAACAGATCCACATCCGGAAGCCCCGCGGTATACAGATGCTCAGAAATGGTTTGTTCTGTGATTGCTTCCGGTGCAAGTTTTCCTGCCTGTACTTCTTTGGCAATCTCCTGTGCAGCATGTTTGATTTCATCTCGTCCGCCGTAATTGATTGCAAGAATCAGATTCATCTTTTCGAAATCTCTGGAATCATGTTCCAGTTCTTCCATACGCTTTTGCAATCGATCCTGCAAACGGCTTCGGTCACCGACAAAAATCATACGAACGCGTCTTTCCAGATACTGATCTGCTTCACAGAGATAATCCCAGAACAAATCCATAATTGCATTTACTTCATCTTGTGGACGTTTCCAGTTTTCTGTTGAGAAAACATAAAAAGATGCATTTCGCAGACCAATATCCCGACAATACAGGGACAGGTCTTTGAAATTTTTTGCTCCTTCCCGATGTCCAAACTTTCGTGGCATACCACGTTTGGTTGCCCACCGTCCGTTTCCGTCCATGATGAAGCCGACATGCTGCGGCAGCTGTTCCGGAAGAACAATTGTTCCTGTTTCATCTTTTGGTACATTTTTTTTGTTGAAAAATGGCAGAGCCATATCGTTCATCTCCTATTCTGCTGCAGGTTTTCGAGTCAATGCAATCAGATGCTCATGATCTCCTGATCCTTTGCAGTTACCATTTTATCGATTTCTGCAACATACTTATCTGTCAGATCCTGAACCTGCTTTTCGCCGTCCTTGACCTCGTCCTCTGTCAGTTCAGAAGCCTTTTTCTTTGCTTTCAGCTTTTCAATTGCTTCACGACGAACATTCCGGACAGCAACCTTGGTTTCTTCGCCCAATTTCTTAATGTCTTTGCACAGTTCCTTACGGCGGTCTTCTGTCAGCTGCGGAAATACCAGACGCAGGACTTTGCCGTCGTTGGTCGGTGTGATTCCTACATCAGAAGACAGAATAGCCTTTTCAATTGCCTTCAGAGAAGTAACATCCCACGGCTGAATTACCAGAATTCGGGCCTCGGAAACAGATACGGCAGCCATTTGCTGAATCGGAGTCGGCACACCATAATAGTCTACCTGTACCTTATCCAGAACAGCCGGATTTGCACGACCAGCACGAATGGTTGTAAATTCATGTGCCAGTCTGGCATTAGACTTTTTCATTTTTTCTTCGGTTTCTTTCATCAATTCTTTCATAGTACTTCCCCGATTAACGGGGCTCCTTTCAATTCATTTTATGCAAACAAAATTGTTTTTATACTTCTGTGGCAATCGGGTCTACTTCGGACACAACGGTACCTATATCTTCGCCCATCACTGCATCGTAGATATTTTCCGGTCGATTCAGATCAAATACCAGCATCGGCATTTTGTTATCACGGCACATAGATGCAGCGGTGCTGTCCATAACCTGCAGTGCACTGCCAAGGACATCGCTGAATGTCAGACGGGAGTAGCGTACCGCATCATCGTACTTGTGCGGATCCTTGTCATAAACGCCGTCTACCATTGTTGCTTTCAGCAGAATATCTGCTTCAATTTCCACTGCACGCAGAGTTGCAGCAGTATCTGTGGAGAAGAACGGGCTTCCGGTACCGCAGCCGAAAATTACAACTCTGCCCTTTTTCAGGTGCGAAATAGCACGATTGCGAATATATGGTTCTGCGATCTGCTGCATGCTAATTGCAGTCTGCACACGAACTTCCAATCCCAGCGATTCCAGCATATCTGCAACTGCCAATGCATTCATAGTAGTCGCCAGCATACCAATGTGGTCTGCTCTGGTACGATCCATATTTTCACTGGAACGTCCACGCCAGAAGTTGCCGCCGCCGACTACGATCCCCATTTGCACGCCAGCATTCACGCACTTTTGAATGCTCTTACAAATTGGGTGCATCGTTGCAGTGTCCAATCCGGTTTTTTTCGGACCAGCAAGAGCTTCACCGCTTAATTTCAGAAGAACTCGATGATACTTAGGTTCCATGTTTCTAAATTCCTTTCGTTTGTTTCTCGATTTTCAGACCTTATTTGGAATCCGACAAAATGCCTTCCATTCTGGAGGACAATCTATATGTTTATTTTACACTATTTTTCGGGAAAAGTAAAGTGATTTCTGCAAAAAAATAAAAAAAGAGCATGACAATTGCCATGCTCCCTTTTTTCGGCATAATCGCCTTGTGAAAAAATATTCTTACTTGATCATGCTGGCAATTTCTTCTGCAAAGTTGTCAGCCTTCTTTTCGATGCCCTCGCCGCGTTCGAAACGAACGAAATCGGTGATTGCGATTGTAGTGCCTGCAGCCTTTGCAACGCCATCTACATAACTCTGAACAGTTTCCTTGTTTTCCTTTACGAAAGCCTGTTCCAGCAGGCAGTTTTCACCGTAGTACTTGCCAACCTTACCAGCTGCAATCTTTTCCTTTACCTGTTCCGGCTTATTTGCCATCTTCGGATCTTCTGCCATCTGAGCCAGAATGATCTTCTTTTCTTCGTCCAGAACAGCTGCCGGAACATCTTCACGCTTCAGATACGGCGGATTCATTGCTGCAACCTGCAGTGCACAGTCCTTTGCAGCTGCCAGAATTTCCGGAATTGCACCAGCCGGAGATTCAGCACGAACCATAACGCCAATCTTGCCGCCGCCGTGGATATACGGTACCAGAATACCTTCCATGCGAACGAAGCGGCGAATCTGCAGATTTTCACGAATCTTCAGGAACAGTTCCTGCAGTGCTTCATCAACAGTCATTGTGCCGCCGGAAACAGTAGTTGCCTTCAGAGCTTCTACGTCAGCCGGATTCTTTTCAATAATGGTATCAGCAACCTGATTTACAAATGCCTTGAATTCATCGGTATTTGCAACAAAGTCAGTTTCAGAGTTTACTTCAACAACGCAGCCTACAGAATTGTCTGCATTTACCTTTGCAACTACCATACCTTCTGCAGCAACACGACCAGCCTTCTTTGCCTGTGTAGCCAGTCCCTTTTCACGCAGCAGTTCAATTGCCTTTTCTACATCACCGTCAGCTTCTGTCAAAGCCTTCTTGCAGTCCATCATACCAACACCGGTAGACTTCCGCAGTTCGTTGACATCTTTTGCAGTAAAATTAGCCATTGGATCTTCCTCCTAATTCTTATTTCAAACGATTTCCTCAAAAAACCCGAATAGACTGCTCATGTCAAGCATATTCGGGTTTTTGATCTAACAGATATTTCAGTTTCGCTTCTGCTTATTCAGCGTCTTCTTCAGCAGCCTTTGCTTCAGCAGCTTCCGCAGCGGCAGCATCAGCACCCTGACGACCTTCGATAATTGCATCAGCCATAACGCCGGCAATCAGCTTTACAGCACGGATTGCATCGTCGTTACCCGGGATAACATAATCGATTTCGTCCGGATCACAGTTGGTATCAACAATAGCTACGATCGGAATGTTCAGCTTCTTAGCTTCTGCAACTGCAATGCGTTCCTTACGCGGGTCAACGATAAACAGTGCACCCGGCAGCTTCTTCATTTCCTTGATACCGCCCAGGAATTTCTCCAGCTTTTCAATTTCCAGCTGCAGCTTACCAACTTCCTTCTTCGGCAACAGATCGAATGTACCGTCTGTTTCCATTTCGTGAAGCTGTTCCAGACGCTTGATTCTTCTCTGAATGGTAGAAAAGTTTGTCATCATACCGCCCAGCCAACGTGCATTTACATAGTAAGCACCGGCACGGGTAGCTTCTTCCTTAATGGAATCGCCAGCCTGCTTCTTGGTACCAACGAACAGTACAGACTCGCCCTGTGCAGACAGATCGCGGATGAACATGTAAGCTTCATCCAGCTTTCTTACGGTCTTCTGCAAATCGATGATGTAGATGCCGTTACGTTCAGTGAAAATGTACGGAGCCATTTTCGGGTTCCATCTTCTGGTCTGATGACCAAAGTGTACGCCAGCTTCCAAGAGCTGCTTCATAGATACTACGCCCATTGTGTAGTCCTCCTAAATAAAATGGTTTTGCTTCCTCCGCCTGCTTTTTCGGCTGCACAACTCTGCATTTCTGCAAAGCACCCGTGAAAACCAAAGCAGACGTGTGAACTGCCTTATTATTATACCAAAAACCGAGCCAATTGGTCAAGTATTTCTATGTAGAATATTTTTGTTGATTTAAGTCTGCATTTATACAAGTTGTACAATTGCTGGGATTCCCTAACTCCACCAAAATAGCATCTTTTCCAACCAATCGGATTTGCCGAAAATCGATGATGCAATTGTCACGCGGCCCCAGAATTCCGAAAAAGCGTGGTCTGCCATACAAAATCAATGCCGTGACAGTTGCAGAATTCGCGTCCATTTGGAGATCATCGACACGGCCAAGGTTTTCACCATTTACAATATTAATGACATCTTTGCAACGCAGTTCTTCCAGCGTACACACCACAGTGCATCACCTCTGCAACAGGATATGCAAGATTCTGCGAATTCTTTCACAAAAACAATTTAAAAATGACGGTACAAATCAAATCCAGTCCCATTATAACTGCTGCTGTGATGCTCACTACGTGCAATACCTTTTCCGACATCAGTCCGGTAATTTTGGCAAACAGCGGGCGAAGCAAATACAAAAACAGAACGCCGCCGATGCCAAAACGAACAGACGGGGAAAGAGCAACTCTTGCCTGAAAATTGAATGCATAGTCTGCATAGGTTTGCCATGGCCAGCTTCCAGTTGTCCATTCCAACAGATAGCTGACCGCCAATTCAATCAATGTGGCAACTGCCCCACAACCCAGAAAAATCAGAATCGGTCTTGCCCAACGTACACGCCATGATAGTTGCATTTTTGCAAATTTTCCAAAGCAGAGCAAAAATGCCAGCATGCCGACTCCATATACCGGACAATACGGACCAAACAGTACGCCTCGGTTTTGAAATCCCCAACGATAGACAACAACTTCTAAAAACACTTCATAGCACCAGCCAATAATTGCTGCCATGAGAAAATAGAGGAACAATTTTTCAATTGTCTGCAGTTTACTTTGCATTTCTGTCCTCCCTCCAATCATCATCTGTCTAATAAAAAAGCAGGTGTTTTCACAAAAATAGAAACGCCTGCTTTTGTATCCTATGTGTACTTATGAAAAAATTACTTCTTTTCGGTAACTGCCTTTTTGGCAACTGCGGCAATGTTTTCTGCACACAGACCAAATTCCTTCAGCAGCTCTACAGCCGGACCAGAATGACCGAACTCATCGTTCACGCCAATGCGAACAACCGGAACCGGACAGCATGCAGTAACTGCTTCTGCAACAGCACCGCCCAGACCACCGATAATACTGTGTTCCTCTACAGTTACCAGCAGACCAGTTTCTGAAGCAGCCTTACAGATCAGTTCAGTGTCCAGCGGCTTAATGGTGTGAATATTCAGTACACGAGCGTGGATTCCTTCGGCTTCCAGCAGTTCTGCTGCCTTCATGGATTCCCATACCATCAGACCAGTAGCAACCAAAGTTACATCTGTGCCTTCCCGCAGTGTAATGCCTTTACCAATTTTGAATTTATAAGTTGCGGCATCGTTGAAGATCGGAGTTGCCAGTCTGCCAAATCGCAAGTAAACCGGTCCATCATACTGAATGGCAGCTTCTACAGCAGCCTTTGCTTCTACATCGTCTGCCGGATTCAAAATTGTCATACCCGGAATGGTTCGCATCAGTGCAATATCTTCGTTGCACTGATGTGTGGCACCGTCTTCACCAACAGAAATACCAGCATGAGTTGCACCGATTTTTACGTTCAGATGCGGATAACCGATAGAGTTCCGCACGATTTCGAATGCTCTGCCAGCAGCAAACATGGCAAATGTGCTGGCAAACGGGATCTTTCCTGCTGTGGAAAGTCCGGCAGCAACGCCCATCATGTTTGCTTCTGCAATACCGCAGTCGAAGAAACGCTCCGGATAAGCTTTCTTAAAAATGCCTGTTTTTGTGGCAGCAGCCAGATCGGCATCCAGTACGACCAGTTCCGGATATTTGTCAGCGAGATCACGAAGTGCCTCACCATAGCTTTCTCTTGTTGCTTTTTTTTGCAATTCTGCCATCGTTTAACCCTCCAGTTCCTTCAGCTGGGCTGTCAGTTCAGCCATTGCCTGTTCATACTCTACCTGATTCGGTGCTTTGCCGTGCCAGCCAACTTGATTTTCCATAAAGGACACGCCCTTGCCCTTGACACTTTTCTGAATGATCGCAACCGGCTTGCCTACGATTGTTTCAGCTTCCTGCATTGCAGCATCAATTGCATCGAAATCGTGTGCGTCCATACGAATGACATGCCAGCCGAACGCTTCAAACTTTTCCGGAATCGGCTCCGGAGAGCAAACTTCGGAAAGCTTGCCGTCGATTTGCAAACCGTTGTTGTCTACAATTGCTACCAGATTGTCCAGATGATACTGGTTTGCGAACATTGCAGCTTCCCAAACCTGTCCTTCTTCGATTTCGCCATCACCCAGAATGGTGTAAACCTTATAAGCAGCATTGTCCATTTTTCCTGCTAGTGCCATGCCGCAGGCTGCGGAAATGCCCTGTCCCAGAGAACCGCTGGACATATCTACGCCCGGAATATGAATACACGGGTGCCCCTGCAAAAGTGCACCGATATGACGCAGAGATTGCAGTTCTTCTTTCGAGAAAAATCCACGCTCTGCCAGTGTAGAATATAAAGCCGGTGCACAGTGTCCTTTGGAAAGCACCAGACGATCACGGTCTGCCATTTCCGGATTCTTCGGGTCAACGTGCATCTTTGCAAAGTACAGATAAGTCAGTGTATCACAAATCGAGAGAGAGCCGCCCGGGTGACCGGACTTTGCGTGATAGGTGCCTTCAATAACACCCATACGAATACGGCAGGCAGTTGCCTGCAATTTTTTCTTGGTCATTTCATCCATGTTATGAACCTCCAATGATTTCGAAAGACGATAAATCAATTCTGCAATCGCGTTTTCTTCACAGGAATGCATCAACTGTATATTGGCAATTTCTTTAATGCAGGGCTGTGCATTAGACGGACAGGCACTGGTGTCTGCTACGCGAAGCATATCCAGATCGTTGTCAAAATCCCCTGCCGCCACAATATGCCAGCTTTCCGCACCGCATATGGTGCGGTACCGCCGAAGGGCACTCCCTTTGGTAACGCCTTTCGGCAGCATTTCATAAAAACGTGCTTCAGACTGTACAAAATCTGCACACGTCCAGTTTTGTTCTTGAAAATAGGCAATCAAATCAGGCATTCGCTCGGGTGCAATTGCAAACAGCGCTTTCAGCCAACCATGCGGAATTTCCTCCGGCATTGCCAGAATGGGTTCCACCTGACAGATCTCCAGATGCTCCTTTTCATAAGGTGTCATTCTGGAAACATAGGTGCCGTCTGTGCGGAGAATCTCCGCCGAAACGTCCGGAAATGCTTCTAACACTTGTCGGGTGATCGCTGCGGCTTCTGGCGGCAATTCTTCTGTGTAAAGCCACTTTTCTGCTACCGGATCATAAATGGCTGCTCCGTTGAACAATATCACAGGGATATTAGGCTGCAGCTTTTTCAAATATCGTTGAGCCGCCTGCAACGTTCTTCCAGTTGCAATTGCGAATTTGCCACCTTTTGCACGGAACTGGGAAATTGCTGCTGCATCTGCCACAGAAATCTCTTTGCTGGCTGGCAGCAATGTACCGTCCAGGTCCGTAATAAGCATGGTATTTTCCAAAGACTGCATCAAAATCACCCTTTCAGGATTTCAGTTTTCGAAGTACCTTTTCAAAATATTCCGGCAAAGGACTTTCAAACTCCAGATACTGCCCTGTAGACGGATGAATAAATCCGATTTTGGCAGCATGAAGACACTGCCCTTCGATTCCGGGAAATGCTTTTCCATAGACATCATCACCCAGAATCGGGTGACCCAAATACGCTAAATGTACTCGAATCTGGTGTGTGCGTCCGGTTTCCAATCGCAGCCGTAAATGCGTGGCACGGGGATATTCTGCAATCACAGTATAGTGCGTTGTAGCAGGTTTGGAATTTTTTTCTGTGACACACATTTTTTTGCGGTCTACCGGATGTCGTCCGATCGGAGCAGAAATCGTCCCTTCTGCTTCGCGAAAATGTCCCATTGCCACCGCCTGATATTCTCTTGTAAATGAATGGGCGGCAATTTGTGCCGATAACGACTGATGTGCCATATCATTTTTTGCCACCATTAGCAAGCCGCTTGTAAAACGATCGATACGGTGCACGATTCCGGGGCGAATTATGCCATTGATGCTGGAAAGCCGATCTCCGCAATGATACAATAGTGCATGTACCAGCGTTCCTGTCGCGTGTCCGGGAGCCGGATGTACAACCATGCCCTTGGGTTTGTTCACCACAAGTAAGTCATCATCTTCATAGACAATATCCAGCGGGATATTTTCCGGCTGCAATTCCAGCGGCTCTGGTTCCGGCAGCTGCACCAAAACTTGATCCCCTGCTTTTTGCCGATAATTTTTCGGAACTTTTTTGCCATTTACTGTCACATCACCGTGTTCCATACGAACTTGCAGGGCGGAACGCGTCATCGCAAGACTCTCCTGTCCGGAAAGCCATTTGTCCAGACGTTCTCCGTCCGCTTCCGCAGGCACACAAAAAGACAAAGTTTCAGGCATTTTTCTGTTCTCCCTCAACTGTTGCCTTGGCTTTGGAATTGAGTTTTGGTTCCACAAACAAAAAGTAAATTGCAAACAAAACAACGCCAATTACCACGCAACAATCTGCAAAATTAAACACGGCAAAGTGAAACAGCTTCACTTCCAGATAGTCTACCACCAGACCACCGCGAAACAGTCGGTCAATTAAATTGCCCAGACCGCCGCTTAGAATCAAGGTCAAGCTGACTGTCAGCAGCTTGGATTTTTTTCCATGACGTACCAGCCAGTAAGCACAAAACGCCATCAGAATCACCGTTGTTCCCACTAGCAGCCAACGCATGCCGGCAAAACTACTGAAAACAGCTCCGTTATTTTCCAGATAAGTCAAATCCAGAATTTTATGATCGCCAATGTGCAGAAACGGTACACTTCCGACTGGTTTCAAATCCTGAACGACCCAGTATTTGATCAGTTGATCTGCTGCGGTCAGCAAGATAATTCCGATTAAGGCTGCAATCAGCACAAATACATCCTTTCCCGATTACAGCTGATCTACAACAGAAGCACAACGTGCACAGAGTGTTGGGTGTGCAGCATTCTTGCCAACACTGTCCAGATACATCCAGCAGCGTTCGCACTTTTCACCAGCGGCACGTTCTACTGTATAGGTAGTTTCTCCGGATTCTGCCTTTACAACAGAAACAACAGATACGATCAGCACCTTTGCCAGAATGTCAGCAGCTTCTGACAATACTGTATACTGAGCATCATCTGCAACAGCGATTGTCACCTTGGCTTCCAGTGATTTACCGATCAGCTTTTCATTTCTCTTTTCTTCCAGAACCTTATTAGCTTCCATACGAGTCTGATAGATCAGATCCCACTTTGCCATAAAGTCTGCATCTTCTGTCAATCCGCTTGCCTTGGGCATTTCGTTCAGGAATACACTCTTGGCATCATCGCTTGCAGCATGCGGCAGATAAGACCAGATTTCTTCTGCGGTAAAGGAGAGGATCGGTGCGATCAGACGAGTCAGTGCACTCAAAATCCGATAAATCGTGGTCTGTGCTGCACGACGAGCCACGGAATTTTCCGGTTCGCAGTACAGACGATCCTTGATGATGTCCAGATAGAAATTGGACAAATCAGTGGTGCAGTAGTTATGGATTGCGTGGAATACGATGTGGAAGTCAAATGCTTCATAGCCCTCATGTGCCTTTTGGATTACGTTATCCAGACGCATCAGTGCCCAGCGATCCAGTTCCAGCAACTGATCGTCGGATACGCTGTCGCGATCCGGATGGAATCCGTCACCATTGCCCAAGTTACCCAGAATGTAACGGGCAGTGTTCCGGATCTTCTTATAGGCATCGGACAACTGTCCCAAAATACCCTCTGAAATACGAATGTCAGAGTGATAATCGGAAGAAGCTACCCACAGACGAAGAATGTCTGCACCGTATTTCTTGACAATTTCTTCCGGCATAATGCCGTTGCCCAAAGATTTCGACATCTTTCTGCCTTCGCCGTCAACGACCCAGCCGTGTGTGCAGACAGCCTTATACGGTGCACTGCCCTTATAAACGACAGAAGTCAGCAGAGAAGACTGGAACCAACCACGATACTGGTCTGCACCTTCCAGATACAGATCAGCCGGCCACTGCAAGCAGTCATACTGTTCCATGACAGCACTGTGAGAAACACCACTGTCGAACCATACATCCATGATGTCATATTCCTTGGTGAATTCCTTACAGCCGCATTCGCACTGTACTTCCGGAGAAAGAAACTCTGAAAGATCCTTTGTCCACCATGCATCTGCTCCCTCTTTGCGGAACAATTCTGCAATGTCGCGAATAGTGGTATCATTGACAATCGGCTTTTTGCAGTCCTTGCAATAGATGATCGGAATCGGCACGCCCCAAGTACGCTGACGAGAAATACACCAGTCGCTGCGGTCACGAACCATGCCTTTGATGCGTTCTTCTCCCCATGCAGGAATCCACTTGACATTTTCAATTGCTTTGATTGCTTCGTCCTTAAAGCCGTTAACAGAGCAGAACCACTGTTCTGTTGCACGGTAAATGATCGGTTTGTGGCATCTCCAGCAGTGCGGATACTGGTGGACAATTTTTTCTGTTGCCAGCATTGCACCAACTTCTGTCAGCTTCGCAGCAATTGCACGGTTTGCCGCATCGGTGTCCATGCCTTCAAACTCGCCGGCTTCCTTGGTCTGGCGACCCTTGTCGTCTACGCAGACCAGAATGCCAATGTCGTCATAGTTCTTGCAGACTTCAAAGTCTTCTACACCATAGCCCGGTGCAGTATGAACGCAGCCAGTACCGCTTTCCAATGTTACATGATCACCGACAATTACCGGAGAAAGACGGTCATACAACGGGTGCTTAGTTTTGACATGTTCCAGTTCTGCACCAGTGAAGCTGCCGACCATTTCGTATTCGGTAATACCAGCTGCTTTCATTGTTGCAGAAACCAGTTCCGCAGCCATGCAGTAGTATTCCTCGCCAACCTTGACCAGTGTGTAGTCATAAGACGGTCCCACACAAATTGCAAGGTTGCCCGGAATGGTCCATGTTGTGGTTGTCCAGATAACAAAGTAAACCTGTTCCTTGGCAATTCCCAGCTTTGTAAACAGACCCTTGTCGTCAGTCACCTGAAATTTCACATAGATAGAATAACAAGGATCGTTTTCGTATTCGATTTCAGCTTCTGCCAGTGCAGTGTTGCAGTCAGGGCACCAGTAAACCGGCTTCAATCCCTTGTACATGTAACCGCGTTTTGCCATTTCACCGAATACTTCGACCTGACGTGCTTCATATTCCGGCTTCAGTGTCAGGTACGGATCACAGTAATGTCCCAGACTGCCCAGACGCTTGAACTGTGCCATCTGATTCTTGACATGCATCATGGCGAAGTCTTTGCAGTGCTTTCGCAGTTCTACCGGCGGAATGGCACCATTTTCTACGCCGATAGACTTCATTGCTTTCAGTTCGATCGGCAAACCATGTGTATCCCAGCCCGGCACATACGGTGCACAGAAGCCACTCATATTTTTATACTTGACAATGAAATCTTTCAGTGTCTTATTCAAAGCAGTACCCAGATGAATTTCACCATTGGCATACGGAGGGCCGTCGTGAAGAATGTACTTCGGCTTCCCTTCATTTTTGGCGATCATCTGTTCATACAGATCCTCGTCTTCCCACTTTTGTAAAGTGTCAGGTTCCCGCTTCGGCAGGTTTCCACGCATCGGAAAATCTGTTTTAGGCAAATTTAAGGTCTTATTGTAATCCTGTGACATAGCTTGATCCGGCTTTTTCTCCTTTTCAGCGTATCGCTGTGGCAAAAGCCGCTCCTTTCCCTGAAATTAGTCTTTATCCTGCAAGTCGCCGAATCTGGAGTCATATGCTCCCTGAATTGCTTTTGCAGAAAACGGTTCCGCATCAAACGGATCGCTTGCAGCTGGTGCAGCGGCTACTGCTGGCTTCGGCTGTGCCGGTTCTGTCGCATTTTCTTCTGTCATACCAAAGGTAGTGTCATCTTCTTCCGGCATAGCAGAGAGCATGTTCAGATGCTCCTTGTACATGTCAAAGAGAGCTTTTTTGAAATCAGCGACCTGCTTTTTTGCAGCTGCCAGTTTCTTGTGCTCCTCCTCGATCTCTGCCTCATTCTTTTCAATGAGGGCATCGTGCTGTACAGTTACCTCGTCCATCATTGCATCTGCTTTTTCTTTTGCCTGTGCAATGATCTCTTCTGCCTTGGCGTTGGCTTCGGAAATGATGCGGTGACCCTCCTTTTGTGCACCGAGGAGTGCGTCCTTCAATGCATCTTCATCACGCATGTATTCCCGTACCTTGTCTGCCAGAACCTGAATTTTGTTGTTGCTGTCATCCAGTTCTCGCTGGGCGATTGCAGCTTCTTCTTCCAGCTTATTCAGGAATTCATCAATGTCTTCCTGTTTATAGCCGAAAGCAGCTTTTTCAAACCGTAATTCATGGATTTCGCTTGCACTAATCATTATGGTATCTCCTCTCATAAGAGCCTATGCAGCCTATCCTACATTAGCCCTGATATTTTTGAATTGTGATATGGTATCTTCCTTTTCGGCTGATGCCATCGACCGCGGCAATACGAAATTTTCCGTAGCCACGAATTGAAAACACATCACCCACCTGCATTACAGCAGAAGACGTATCGATCGTTGCATGACGATAGGTCAGCCGGCCTTGCCGAATCAACTGCACTGCCTTTTCCCGACTCAGACGCGTTGCCAGTGCGGCAACTGCATCTGCCCGCAGAGATGCAATTGTGCCTTGTATCAGCAGGAAATCCATTTGCACCGACAGGCAGACCGGATCATCTCCCGTCACGCTGACACCAACTCGTCCAATCTGATGAACTTCCTGTAAAAGCACAGGAGCCACATGGGCACAGACGAACATTTGTGCCATCTTCGTATCGATCAAAATGTCGCCGATCGTATCTCGTTCCAGATTGCATGCCATACATGCTCCGAGAAAATCCCGATGCGTTGGCGGCTTAGGAACACGATAAGAAAACGTCAGACACTGGATCGGGAACTGTTCCGGTGTAACCGGAATGAAATCCGGAGCAAAACAAAGTATTACACGAGTGGTGTTTTCTGTTCCGCCCCAAGCTGTACAGACTGCTCCTGCCGTATTTGCAATCGCTTCTGCCATTGCGGTATCTTCTGCCGGTAAAAAATCCGTAAAGTACGGACGGTTGTCCCGCATGCATCGGTTCGCCAGATCGTTCCAATGTGCTTTTAGTTGCTGCACCGCATCTGTCATTTTCATGTTTCGGCTTGCCATTTTTGTTTGTTAACCTACCAGACCGTTGCTCTGCAGTTCGCCAACAAGGCTGTCGCCGTCAAAACCGACATTCTGCGGAATAATCAGGAAAGTCTGGTTTGCTACCGGCTTGATCCGACCATGGGTTGCATATGCTGCACCAACTACAAAGTCAATGATCCGACGCTTTTCATCATCGTCAATCTTTTCCAGATTCAGAACAACAGTCTTATTCTGCATCAAATAATCTGCAACCTTCTTGGAGTCTGAAGTATAGGAAGTTGCCTGTACCAGCACTACCTGAAACTGTGCAGTTGCCTTGATCGTTGCATAGCGTTCATTGCCGCCCTTTCGTTCTTCATAAGAAGACGCACCTCTGCTGTAACTAGAATTGCTGTAACCAGAGGGCTGTGCAGCGTGGCTCTGCGGCGGAGCCTGTTCTGGTTCCGGCGGAGTCATGCTCGGGGTTTCCGGCTCATTATCATCAGCCGGCATAAAGAAGTCTTTCAGATTGTCTATAAAATTCATGATACTCTCCATTCTCCGCATCAGCGGATTTCATTTTATTTCTGATAATTTCTTGCACCGAACAAGGCTGTCCCGATCCGGACAAGTGTCGAACCATAGCGAATTGCGGTGGCAAAATCCCCCGACATTCCCATCGACAAAATCTCCATATCTATATTATCCATTTTTTTGGAGGAAATGTCAAGATAAAGTTGTTGCATTTTGTAAAGAAATTTCTCATCACCCTCTACTGGCGGGATTGTCATCAGCCCGCGTACATGTACGTGGGACAGTTGTCCTGCCTGCCACAACAATTCTTCTAATTGATCCGGTGCAATGCCGCTTTTGGATTCCTCCCCGCCGACATTAACTTCAATCAAGATGTCCTGCACTTTATTGACACGTGCTGCATGCCGGTCAATTTCAGATGCCAGCTTGATGCTGTCTACCGAATGAATCAGTTCCATGTCCTCAATGATATACTTTACTTTATTGGTTTGTAAATGTCCAATAAAATGAACTTTTGCATCTTTTGCATAAAAATCTTTTTTAGAAAGATATTCCTGCACGCGGTTTTCACCCAAGGTGTGGATACCACAGCTGATCGCATGATTTACCGCTTCCGGGGCAACCGTTTTGGTGACCGCCATCAATGTAATTTCGTCTGTCGGCTTACGGTACTTTGCCTTTGCTTCCTCCATCGCATCGACGATTCGTTTGTAGTTTTCGTCGATATAAGCAAAATTAGTTTCCATTTGCATCAATCCCTTCTACAATTATGGAATCATAAAGCATTAAATAACCATCGCCTGCATTCAGTTTAGAAAGCACATAGTCTTTGCCTTCGTAAACTACATCCAGACGTCGGAATTCCACTTTTTCACCGTCCTGCACATAAACGCCCCGGCTGTTCACAGTCTGTGTTTTTTCTTCGCCGGTTTCTTCATCGGTGACGGTTTCTTCTACGTCTTTGAAACGGATCGCACTCCGCGGCACCTTGATGCCCTCATATTCTCCAAGAATCATTTCGACATTTTCAGTTCGATTTTGTACAAAGTCCGATGTTAGCATATCGCTGTATAAAACCACCATGACCTTGCCGTCTTCTCCGGTATTTCGGAGTTCCTGAATGGTGGCATCTGCTGTTGCGGAAGATGTCATCAGACGAATCTTGACAGAATCACCAACCTGATATTTCTGATCCTGATTATCAATAATTCCAAGCATGTACCAGCCGTACTGTGCAATGGATTTTCCCACTGTGTTTTGATCTTGATTCGTTTGGAGATTATTTTCGCTACTTTTTTTAGTAATATCCTGAATCTGTTCTGGCGTGATATTTGCCAGATTTTCCGCAGTCAGTACAGACTCCAGCCCATCCACATGGCTGACAAAATAGGCAGAACTATCTGATGTAATAGTGTCTATGGGTGTTGCTTCCTCGCTTTGCAAAGTTTGTATCTGTGCAGTCAAATCAGAAATTTGCTGTGCAAAAGAAACGGTTCCCTTGCTGACAACGATTTGATATGTGCTGCAGGATTCCATAAACTGTTGTTCTGCGGCTGCCATGCCGGAGAGATTTCCAGCGTTTCGATTCTGAATCATCTCTTCGTAGTACTGAGAAATCTGGCGGGATAAATCCGCAGGCTGTGCCTGTTCCAGCGTTCCGGGATTGGAGATACGTTCCAAAACATTCAGCTTTTCCTGTAATGCCTCTGCCTGTTGTTTTTTTTCAATGGTGCTCTCGTCCGGATAAATTTCGGCAATCACATCATTGACTGCAATTTTTCCTCCGTCCGGTACTTGATAACTGACTGCACCAGTGTCGCTGTAAGTCAGTACTGTTTCGTCCCGTACATAGACACCCTCGAAGAATTTGGATTCATCTGCTTTGGCACGCATGGCAGTTTCTGTTTCATAGCTAGTGTCCACAAGGTGAAAGATGATCGTGCCAAATGTAGCAATGACAGAAGCCGACAGAAGCACTAACAGCACATTATTCATTTTATTGCTGGAATTCATATGCAGATCACCTCACAAAACCAACGGATTTCCAGATGCTTTTGCATCATTCTACAGAATCACTTTCTAAAATGGAAACAGGACGTATGGGAATGATAGTGGAAATGGCGTGTTTGTATACCAAGTTTTGTTTTCCGTCACATTCCAGAATGACAATATAGCTGTCAAACCCTTTCACAATGCCCTTAAATTGAAAACCGTTTGTCAGAAAAATTGTAACGCCGATGTGATCCTTTCGGGCTTGATTCAGGAATACGTCCTGAAGGTTCATGTTTTTGTTGTTCATTGTTAGACTCCTTTTCTTTGAGCGAAAAATACCGAATGCGTTTTGCATTCATTTTCTCTTTGTATATAAATGCTCAATTTATATTATAGCACATTTCTCCGGACTTGGCTATAATTTTTTGACACTTTTCCATAATTTCTGGTTTCTTGTCAGATTTGTCTAAAATAATCCACTGAATTCGATCATTTTTGCGGAACCATGTCAACTGTCTTTTGGCATATCTGCGGGTTTCCTGTTTGATTTTGTCGATACACGCCTGCAATGGCATCTTTTTTTCAAAATATGGGATCAGTTCCTTATAGCCAATTGCGTGATAAGCAGTCCGAAGTGCTTCGTTTTGATACACATGATAAGCTTCTTCGATCATGCCTTGTTCTATCATTTGATCCACCCGTGTATTGATTCGTTCGTAAAGCACCGACCGTTCATAAGTCAGGCCGATGATCAGGGATTGATAAGGACTTGGGATCTGGTGACTTTCAGCTTTGCACGCAGTGAATGTTTTTCCTGTCAGCGTACAAACCTCCAGTGCACGTATCACACGCACCAGATTATTAGGGTGGATTTCTGCTGCGGCTTCCGGATCCAATGCTTTTAGCTGGTCATGCAGTGCAATGTTGCCGTGCTCTTTGGCGTATTCCAGAAATTTTTGCCGCAGTGCAGCGTCCTGCGTAGTTGGAGCCAGCTGCACGTTGGAAAGCAATGATGAAACGTAAAGGCCAGTTCCGCCGACAAGGACGGGCAGGTGCTTTCGGTGATAGATTTCTGCAATTGTCGGTTTTGCTAACGCCAGATAGTCTGCAACGCTGAATGCGGCATTCACAGGGACACAGCCGATCAGATGATGCGGCACACCCTCTTGCTCTTCCAGTGTGGGCTTTGCCGTTGCAATATCCAGTCCCTGATAGATCTGCATGGAATCTGCGGAAACAACTTCTCCATGATACGCTTTTGCCAGCATCACGCCAAGTGAAGTTTTTCCGGATGCTGTGGGACCAACCACTGCAAGTACTGGTATTTTTTCTGAATCTGTCATGACCTATACCCTCCGCCGGAATTGTTTTTCCAGATCGTATTTTCGAATCACAAACATTACCGGTCTGCCGTGCGGACAGTGTCGGACATTTTCATCGTCCCATACTTGCTGTGCCAGCTTCTGCAATTCTTGTATGGTGGAATGATCGCCGGAACGAATGGCAGATTTGCAGGCAATGGTGTGCAGAGTATCGTTGAAAGTGTGTACCTGCGGATCGCGTTTTCCTAGTACTAGGTTATGTGCGATCTCTGTGACAACCTCATCAATATTCAGTGGCAGTACGAAAGACGGCACGGCAGTTGCCCGCAATTGCGGCGGACTACTGCAATCAAAGGCAAATCCCATTTCTGCTAACTTTGGAAGATTTTCCTGTACCGCTGAAAACTCTTCCATGGAAAGCAAAGTTTCGCTGGGGCGAAGCAACATCTGGCTGGTCAGCTTTGATGCTCCGGAGCGAAGCTGTTCAAAGAGCACTCGCTCATGTGCGGCATGTTTATCAAAAATCAGCAGTTTGTCTTCTTCTGCAGCTTCTGCAATGATATAATTCTCAAAAATTTCTCCCAGCACGTGAATCTGTACATGCTCTTGAGCCTTGGGTTCTGGCACTGCTGGGAGTGTTTCTTTTGCTGCTGATACAGGATTTTCTGCAAAGGAACGACTGTTGAGAAACTCATACTTTCCTTCAGACAACTCTGGAATGGAAACCGGCTCCACAGGTCGAGATCTTTCGGTTTGTTCTGTATATGCTGTTTCTTCCAGTTCTTCATCATGAAATTTTGTTTCCGGAAGAACGATTGGCGGAACTGCAATGGTTGCCGAAGCGGTGCTGACCAGTGGGGCAACAGTTTCCCTTGTCGTTTCTTTCGGTGCCGGTTCTGCTGCTGGCTTTTCTGTCGGCGGAAGGAGCACTTCTGGTTCTGGCTCTGAGATCTGCGGCAATGCTGGTTGCACAAATTCCTGTTGAGGTTCTGGCTGTGCAGTCCAATCCCGCTGTGGAACATGATCCATTTGAAACTCATAAATCAAGCCGTTTTTCATCAGGGCATTTTTCACTGCGAAGAATAAACTGTCCATGACTGCTTTTTCATTGGAAAAACGAACTTCTGCTTTTGCAGGGTGAATGTTTACATCTACCTGTTCCGGCGGAACTTGCAGCATCAACACGCAGGTGGGAAACTTTCCGACCATGATCAAATTCTGATAGGCGTTTTCCAAAGCTACGCTGCACTGTCTGGATCGAACATATCTGCCATTGATAAAGAAATTCTGAAACGTTCGGTTGGAACGGGAGTACAAAGGCTTTCCCACAAAACCAGTCACCTGATTCATGCCGTCCTCATAAGAAACCGGTATCAAGTCATGAGCGAACTCTTTTCCCAGAATGGCATAAATTGCAGTGTACAAGTCACCGCTGCCGTCGGTACGGAATTCCGTTCGGTTATCCCGTATCATGCGAAATGCGATTTCTGGGTGTGACAATGCGATTTTCTGAACGATCTGGCTGACGGCGTTTGCTTCGGTCACATCTCGTTTCATGAATTTTTTCCGAACCGGAACATTGTAAAACAGGTCGCGGATCAAAAGTGTTGTCCCGTCCGGACAACCGGTCTGTTCCAATTCTCCTGCTGTACTGCCGGAAATGCTGTAGCTGGTGCCGAAATCATCCTCTTTTCGCTTCGTCAATACTGTGACTTTTGCCACTGCTGCAATGGAAGCCAGAGCCTCACCGCGAAAGCCTAATGTGAAAATGTGATCCAGATCGGTTTTTTCTGCAATTTTACTGGTGGCGTGACGGAGAAAAGCAGTAGGTACTTCCTCCGGTGCCATGCCGCAGCCGTCATCTACGATTCGCATGTAAGTGGTACCGCCATGCTGAATTTCCACTGTGATGTGTTTTGCTCCGGCATCGATTGCATTTTCCACCACTTCTTTGATAACAGAAGACGGACGCTCAATGACTTCTCCGGCGGCAATCAATTCAGAAATTTCTTTCCGCAAAACTGTAATATGCGGCATGACAAACACCTTCTTTCTAAGCGGTATTTTACCGCGGACATGTGAACACTTTTATTAAAGCGTGTTTACATACTAGGACAGCATCGATGTGAGATCAGCCAGTAGTTCCCTGCATTCTGCATCACTTAATTCTGCCAGATGTGTTTTTTGCAAGGTGGCAATTGCCCGTTCCTGCTGCATTGCTGCAAAACTGATCTGTCCAGTCTGTGCGGTTTGCTTCGGGGCGGATACTGCTGTCTGTGCTTCCATTTCTGCCAGCAGTTCCTTGGCACGTTTGACGACCTGATCCGGCAGCCCTGCGAGTTTTGCAACAGCAATGCCGTAGCTGTCATCAACGCCGCCAGGAACGATTTTTCGCAGAAACCGAATGGTATCGCCGTGCTTCTTGACAGCAACGCTGTAATTTTTTACCCCGTCGATTTCTTGTTCCAAATCCAGTAGTTCATGGTAATGGGTGGCGAACAAAGTTTTACAGCCGATTTTCCGGCTGCTGATGTACTCTGCTACAGCACGTGCGATGCTAACACCGTCCAACGTGGAAGTGCCTCTGCCTACTTCGTCCAGAATTACCAGACTGTTCTTGGTGGCATAATTCAAAATGTCTGAAACCTCTTTCATTTCCACCATAAAGGTACTCTGTCCGGCTGTCAGATCATCTGATGCTCCGATACGTGTGAAGATCTTATCCACGACAGAAATTTTGGCATACTCTGCCGGCACGAAAGAACCGATTTGAGCCATTAGCGTAATCAACGCCACCTGACGCATGTATGTAGATTTACCTGCCATATTTGGTCCGGTGATCATCAGCATACGCTGTGCTTTGGTATCCAGATAGGTGTCATTCGGCACAAACATTTCCTCTGTCAGCATGCGTTCCACAACAGGGTGTCTGCCGCCGGTAATCTGAATGCTGCCGTCTACTGCGATTTCCGGTTTTGTGTAGTCGTTCTCAATTGCCACATTGGCAAATGAAGCCAGCACGTCAACTTGTGCAACTGCCGCTGCTGTTTCCTGAACTTTTTTCAGCATGGCAGCCAGGCAATCCCGCACTTCGGAGAAAATGCCTTCTTCCAGACGCAGTACGCGGTCTTTGGCTCCGAGAATTTCATTCTCTACATTTTTCAGTTCTTCTGTGATGAAACGTTCGCTGTTTGCCAGTGTTTGCTTTCGGATATAGTCCGAGGGAATCAAATCATAATAAGAACGAGTAACTTCCAGATAATAGCCAAAGACACGGTTATAGCCAATTTTCAAACCCTTGATGCCTGTACGTTCTTTTTCCCGCTGAAGAATTTCATCGATAATCTGTGTGCCGCCGTTCATAATGTGGCGTTGCCGATCCAGTTCTTCATGGAAGCCGTCCCGAATCACGCCGCCGTCTTTCAAAGTGATTGGCGGATCATCTACGATTGCATTTTCTACTAATGTACACACTCGTTCCAGCGGCGAAATTTGTTGCTCCAGCGTTGCCAGCAAGCGGGAATCCCCTGCCAGCTGTCGTAGCTGTGCTTTCAGTTCCGGCAGCTGCTGGGCAGTCATGGAGAGTGACTTCAAATCCCGTGGAGTGGCTTTCTGGTAAATGACTCTTGTCATCAGACGTTCCAGATCATAGACGTTGTTCAGCAGATCTCGGACTTCCATTAGCACAAGGCTTTTCTTGACAAATGCATCTACTGCGTCCAGTCTTGCCATGATCTTGACGGGCTGCACCAGCGGCTGTTCCAACCATGTTTTCAACAGCCGTTTGCCCATAGCGGTTCTGGCATCGTCCAACAGCCATAACAGCGAACCTTTTCGCTCCTTGTTGCGAATGGTTTCTGTCAGCTCCAGATTGCGGCGGGCGTTCAAGTCCAGCCCCATTGCTGAAGCACTGTCTGCAACTTCAATGGAAACAAAACGTGCGATGTTTCGCTTCTGAGTTTCCCGAATATAATCCAGCATACCACAGACAGCACTGACATCAGCACCGTCTTCTGTCATGCCCAACAAATCCAAGGAAGGAACACCGAATTGCTGGCATACCAATTCCCGATTTTGTACCGGATCGAAGCAGATGTCATCTCGCAGAGAAACTGCACACTGCAGCCGAACTTTGATAAAATCCATAACGGACTTCAAAGAGAGTGCCTGACTGTTCATTACCAGTTCTGCCGGCATGTAGCGGGACAGCACGTCCATAATGCGGACAGAAAGGTCAGATGCTTCCTGTGGTACTGTCAGGGACATTTCTCCGGTGGAAAGGTCTGCGAAGCAAAGTGCACAGGAACCGTCATTTCCGTAATACAGGGTACAGATATAGTTATTGGAATCATCTTCCAGCATGCTGCTCTCGATCAGCGTACCCGGCGTAACAATACGAATGACATCACGTTCTACCAAGCCTTTGCTCAATGCTGGATCTGTCATCTGCTCGCAAATTGCGATCTTGTATCCCTTATCCACCAGACGTTTCAAATAGAGTTCTACACTGTGATACGGTACGCCGCACATGGGAGCCCGTTCTTCCAGACCGCACTCTTTTCCGGTCAGTGTCAGTTCCAACTCTCTGGAAACCAGAATAGCATCTTCGAAAAACATTTCATAAAAGTCGCCCAATCGGAAAAACACGATACAGTCACTGTATTTTTCTTTGGTCGCTGCATACTGCTGCATCATAGGAGAAAGTTTTTCTCTGGGGACATCTGCTAAGTTCATGGGATTCACCTCCGATAATCACTTCAGAACTTGTTTCGCGACAGGTGTTCAGTGACAGCCGCCGCAGGAAGAACAGTTGCCAGTGCAGTTGGTCAGATCCGGGTGACACCGATCCGGATCTTCTCCGTTTGCACACAGGGACAAAATGGTGTCCACTTCCTGCATCATCATATTCATTGCCTGCTTGGCAGTATCAAAAGCCTGCATGTTCGGGTTTTCCATGATCTGCAAATAAAGTGCCTGTATCTCCTGTTCCAGTTTTTCCAATTTTTCCGGATTCCGGTTTTCCTCCAGCTTTTTAGTTTCATGCTGATAGGACATTTTTTTCAGATTAAATGCCTGTATATTTTCCTGCAGTTCTGTATCTGCATCATTATCGGTTTTGGCTTTCCAATACGCCTGATAACGCGGGTCTGCCTGAATTGCTTTGCCCAATTGTCTTACCGCAGCTTCTACTTCTGTCATGCCTGTTCCTCCTCTACCAGTTCGCCAAGTACTGCCCAGTTTCTGGCTTCTGTAATTCTGACATTCTGAAATGTGCCGATCAGGGAGGGGTCACCGGAAAATTCCACAATAATGAATGCACTGTCCTTTCCGACCAGTCTGCCTTTCCGCTTGCTCTCCCCGTCTACCAGTACTCGCAGTGTTCTGCCAATGAAGCGTTTGTTGTGTTCAGAAGCGATGTCCCGCTGCAAGGCAAGCAAACGCTCCATACGATTTTTCTTTTCAGCATCTGTGGTGTGATCTTCCATTTCCGCAGCCTTGGTGCCGCGGCGTTTGGAATAAATAAATGTATAGATGTTATCATACTGCACACTTCGGATCAAATCCAGTGTGCCTTGAAAGTCTGCTTCGGATTCATCCGGAAATCCAACGATCAAATCGGTTGTCAAGGAAAAATCCGGATCTCTTTGCCGAAGATAGTTGACACTCTCCATATATTTTTCTACGGTGTAGCGGCGATTCATGCGGCGGAGCACATCATCGCTGCCGCTTTGTACCGGCAAATGCAAATGGTGCCCGATCTTCGGACATTCCAGAATTGTGTCCAGCAGTTCCGGCGTAGCATCTTTCGGGTGTGACGACATAAACCGAACTACAAATTCTCCCGGAATTGCATTGACTTTTCGAAGTAGCTGTGCAAAGGTCAGCGGCTGCTCCAAATCTTTTCCGTAGGAGTTTACATTCTGTCCCAACAGCATGATTTCTTTATAGCCGTCTGCTACCAGTTGTTTGACTTCATTTAAAATCTGTTCCGGATCACGGCTGCGTTCCCGTCCGCGAACATACGGTACAATACAGTATGTGCAAAAATTATTGCAGCCGAACATAATGGGGACAGAAGCTTTGAACGGGTGCTCCCGTGACGGTACGATTCCCTCATACATGGCGTCGTATTCGCCGGTATCACAGGCAAACTTTTTTCCCTGAAAATGTTCCAGAAGCAACTGTGGAAAACGGCTGAGAGAAGCAGTACCGAAAACAATATCCACAAAGGGATAATGTGTCCGGACAAATTCTGCTGTATGTTCTTCCGATGCCATACAGCCGCAAAGCACCAGAATTAGATTCGGGTTTGCCTTTTTGTACTTTTTTACATTGCCGAGAATGCCGTATACCCGATCTTCCGCACTCTCCCGCACGGCACAAGTATTGAACAGAATCAGATCTGCATCTTCATAGGAATCGGTCATTGTATAGCCCAGTTCGATCAGCATGCCGCGAATTCGTTCGCCGTCTGAAACATTCAGCTGACAGCCAAAACTATGCACATGTGCACGCACAACGTCCCGATCTTGAAATAGATAGGGTTGTAACTGATGCCGCATGGCTTCTGTCACTGCTGTCATTGTCTGATTGTTCCGACATTCCATAATTCTCTATCTCCGTTTCTGTATTCCATTGAAAAAGGTCATTACACTTTATTATAGCATAACTCACTTTTCTTTGCAAGAATTTTTTTCGAATTTTCTGCAAAAAGCAAGGCTTTTTCTGAATTTGCCCTTCGGAATTCCATTCCGAAATTTCAGGAAAATCGCAGAAGGGGATTTTCAGATAATTTCCAGCCACTTTTCACAAGGCAATCACAAACCACTGATATACTGTTACCATCGTCATTTGAAGCAATTGTTTCACATGTGCATAAGTACGGTGCAAGAGTGCCGCTGATATTCTTACCGTTTCTTGCAAGAAGCGGACCAACCATACTCGTACAGGAATCTATCACTCCTTTCCACCGTTTCAAACGGGTAACCTCTTTTTCATCATCTTCATTTTCAAAGTTTGGTTTTGCAGCGGATGCACGCATACACCTGCAAAACAAATTTTTGTTCCTGTACGTTCCTATAAATTGAACTGAAACCGGCAGGTCTCCTCTCCTTTTCCCTGCCGGTTTCTTCTGTTTGGAGGTATATTTTATGGCAGAACGATACTTTTCTGCATCGGCGTATTATCAGCAGACATTTGGCAGACCAGTACAGAAAGCAGTATTGGACATTGGCTGCACTTGCCCTAATATTGACGGAACTATCGGAACCGGCGGCTGTATCTTTTGTGACGGCGGCAGCGGGCATTTTACCCATAGCGGCACCGTTACACAGCAACTTGCACAAGAACGACAGCGAATCCAGCAGCATATTTCTGAAGCAGGCATCATTGCTTATTTTCAGGCACACACCAATACATATGGGGATCTGCATTACTTGGAAAGCTGTTATTTAGAGGCATTGCAGCAGCCTGATGTAGTCGGAATTGCAATTGGTACCCGTCCGGACTGTCTATCTGAGGAGATCCTTTCTGTTTTGGAAAATATTTCTGACAAAACGCATCTGACTGTTGAATTGGGATTGCAGACTATTCACGAAAAAACGGCACGTTTTTTTCACAGAGGGTATTCTTTTGCGGTTTTTCAAAAGGCGTTTGCCGCACTGCGGGAGAGAAAGATTCGAATTTGTGTGCATTTAATCAACGGGCTGCCGTTAGAAATAGATGCAGATATGTTGGAAACAGCCCGTGGGATTGGCAGATTACGCCCTGATGCTGTTAAAATCCATTTGCTGCATATTCTTCGGGATACACCTTTGGAGCAACTGTGGAAAGCTGGAAAATTACAGCCACTTTCCATGCAGGAATACGTGCAGATTACTGCGGCACAGTTAAGCCTGCTGCCGCCGGAAACTGTAGTGGAACGGCTAACTGGTGACGGTGCTTCTGACAGATTGATGGCTCCGCTATGGAGCAGGGATAAACTTGCAGTGCGAAACGCGATTGCTCGTCATCTGAAGCAGACAGATAACTGGCAGGGAAAATACTATCAAACATAGAAAGCCGGACGAATGTGCATCTTCGTCCGGCTTTTTGCGGGTACAAAAAATCCGGAACGGTAGACCTCCATTCCGGACATTTTTATTCGGTTCATTTTATGAAAGAACTTTCATTCTTTCGCATCAGTTTCGATTGGACTCACTCCTCACGTTGTTTCGTACCATACAAATCGTCTTTTTAAAAGCCACACATTAAACACGTCCTTTCCGATAGAACACGTTTCCTATGATCTTTGCAAGTACAATATCAAGCCATGGGACTCACCTTTTCTGTTATATTTCAAAGAAAAGCTTTTCTTTCCATGGGAATCACCTTTTTCATTCGAAGTGACTGATAAATCAAAACATTTTACTTCATGGGAATCACCTGAGATTGTTACTTGGGAGATCAGCATACTATGTAAAGGCAACTATGTGCCGGAGATTTCATGCCGTCATCGCACGAAATTAAATATATGCTGCCAATTCAAATAACAGATTTTTCATGCAGACAGTTGCGAATGTCATGCATCAGGTGCAACCAGCTTACAGATTTTTTTATCATTTCTTACGTGCCCACAGCCAATCGAAGTTGACTTCTCGCTACGTTCTTAATCCTGCATCACCGGCGATTCACCCGATATTGACAGCATATCCAACTGTGATTCTTCACTTGCCATCGGATCTCGCCCTCCCTTTTGATGTAAAATCGTTTCCGCAAAAGGAATGAACCTTAAACCTTGGGAAACTTATCGCTCGGGAATCATTCAACTTAGATCTTTTCGCCAGCTCCTTGTCGCTGTTCCCTTTCGTTGTTTATATCATACCACACTTCAAGTGCAATGTCAATATATTTTTCCAGAAATTCTATTCGATTTTGTTTGTTTTGAATAATGAAAAAGAAATCAGGGCATTTGCTTTTTATTCTTTTGCATGATATAATATTTCAAAATAAACTGTCACCTTATATAATTTTTTAAAGGATAACTTATTTGCATAAACGCATACTGTTTCTATGCTGCTTTGATTTAAAAATTATATTTAAAATGAAACACACGGATACGTGGATAGAAATGAGCGTATTTCCTTAGATATACGCAAATTAAAAAGGCGGAGCAAGGGAAAACTTGCTCCGCCTTTTTAATTTATTGAATTTTCAAAACCGAATTACTGTGCTGGTGCTGCGGTTTGAGCTGGTTCTGTAGCAGGCGGCTGTTCCGGTACAGTTTCTGCAGGAGCAGCTGTGGTTTCTTCTACAGGTTCTGTTTCCGGTGGTGCAGTCGTTTCCGGTTCCGGATTATAGGCATAATATACGATGACCTGATACTTGTCGTTCAGATTGATCGAATCTCCTGCCCCCAGATCAGTTTCCTGTCCGTTTTTCGTTACAACAATACGGATGACACTGCCGTTGCTATAGCCGGAACTGCTCTCTGCAGATTCAGTATAAGGAATGTTGAGTTCGTCCAGTTTTTCTCCGTAAGAGTTGTGTCCGCTTCCGGAGTAAGACGGAATCTCAACTGTTGCGGAGCCCTTGCTGACTTGTACTTTTACTTTTTTAGATGAATCAAAAGTATCGCCTACTTCATATTCCTGCCAGCAGATCTGTCCGGCAGCATACTGGTCACTGAATACTTCCTCTGCATCAAATGTGATCCACGAAGCGTATTGCGTTTTAGCATTCTCAAAGTTCTTTCCCAGAAGCTGCGGCATCACGCTGTCACCCACTGCTGCCGTTGTAGTCACTTCCTGTGTTTCAGAAACAGCAGTAGTTTCAGAAATTGCTGTTGTAGTTTTACTGGATTCGGAAGAATCTCCTTTGAACAGGTCACCAGCTACCACGAATACCACAATCAGCAAAATCAACAGCAAGACAATTCCCACAATGATCGGAACACGCAGACGATCTACTGCTCCTGCCTTTTGCGGCTGGCGATAATTATCTTCTTCCTGATAATCATCATAGGCGTAATCATCAGAATAGCCAGTATCATAATTCGGATAGTTCTGGTCATCATAAGGCTGTTCCGGATATTCCGAATACGGTTCATCTGCATAAGGCTGCTGGTTTGCATATGGTTGCTGTCCGTAGCCACCATTGTCGAAACCGCCATAAATGGCATCTTCTTCCTCTGCATGTTCGTCAAACAAACGAGTTACCAATTCGGTTACCGTTTTGGTACGTTCTGTTCCGTTCAGGTTCAGTCCCTGCATGATTACATTGGAAACATGACGAGGAATGTTGGGGTTCAGAACTGCCGGTGCAACCAGATTGTCATTTTCCATACGGCTGATTGCAGAGGGCGGCATAGAGCCGGTCAGAACTCTGTAAATGACCGCACATACAGCATAGACATCTGTCCATGTGCCCTGCTGTCCGTTGGCAGAGTACTGTTCCGGTGCAGCGTATCCATTGTAAATTTCGCATTCCAGTTCCGTATTGGCAGTGCGGACTGCGGCAATAGAAAATGCTGTCAGCAGTAATTCGCCCTTATCTGTTACATAAATAGTATCTGGTGAAATTGCACGGTGCACTACGCCGGAATTGTGTAGCAGACTCAGTGTTGTCAGCAGCGGCGGTAGCATATGTGAAAGCTGTCCCCATGTCAATTCCCCGGCATTATCTTTCAGGTAGTCTACAAAGCGGACACTCTGGATATATTCATCTACCACATAAGTAGTATTGTTTTCTGCAAACAGGTCTACCACTGTATTGACATGCACTTGTCCGCGAAGCCGTGCCAGTGATTTATGCAGTTCGGTGAATTCTGCCATCAGTGCCTTATATTGTGCGAGCCGTGCCGGAATCACGCTGATCACAGGTGAACCGCTGACACGATTGCACAGATTTGGTGGCATATATTCCCGCAGATATACTTTACAGCCAATGGATTGGTCATACGCAAGATAAGTGATACCTTCTCCGTTGACAGACAGTGTCACACCGACAATATAACGATTATTGAGTTTTGTTCCCGGAATGATAAAAGACGGGTCACTCGGAGCGTTGTCGTAATATCCACAATTGGGGCAGACTCCGCCAGAAAATTCTGTGCGTTCCATGCAGCCATAGCATAATTTCCGTTCTCCCAAAGCGATACCTCCTGTTTTTTGGTTCGGCAGGTTTTATTATTAAAATTCCTGGATTTGGAAATCTGTTAGGAATTCAAATTCTGCAAATTATATTTTACCAGCAACTCTAAGCGATGTCAACTGTTTTCCCTGAAATTTCATTTGATCCTGTTCAAATTGTATCCATTTGTAATAGATTTGATACTGTTTTTCGGTATCAGAGCGAAATCAATCCTTGATCCAGCATCTTTTGTGCTGCCAGAAGCACGCCGATCTTTCCGGAAGTATAGGTCATGCCACCCTGCATCCAGACTGCAAATGGCTCCCGAATCGGAGCATCAGCAGACAATTCAATGGAGGCTCCCATGGTAAACGCACCAGCTGCCATGATGACTTTACTGGTATAGCCTGGCATATCCCACGCCTCTGGTACTACAAAGGAATCCACGGGAGAACCCTGCTGGATTCCCTGACAAAATGCAGTCAGATGTGCTTCATCCCCCAGACAGATCGCTTCTACAATGTCCCCACGTGTTGTACCTACTGGTGGGTGGCAGGAGAAGCCAAAGCTGCCGAACAGAGCAGCTGCAAAGTCTGCGGTTTTTAATGCATTTGCCGTGGTATCCGGTGCATGGAAGAAGCCGAGATACAATTCCCGATTCATGTCCAGTGAACAGCCTACTTCCTTGCCCATACCGATGCAGGTCAGACGCTCCGCACACTGCTGCACAAGGGCTTCCTTTCCGGCAATATAGCCGCCGGTGCGGGCAATACCGCCGCCAACATTTTTAATCATGGAACCGATCATCAGATCACAGCCAACTTCTACCGGCTCGCTGGTTTCTACGAATTCGCCGTAGCAGTTATCCACCATAATGACTGCGTCTGGATTTGTGCTGCGAACCAGTTCTGCCAGCCGTTGGATTTGTGCTACGGTCAGTGCCGGTCGCAAAGAATATCCGCGGGAACGCTGAATATAGGCAACTTTTGCTCCGCGAACGGCATCAGGAACTGCCTCATAATCCGGTGTACCGTCTTTCAAAAGCGGCACTTCCCGATAGGTCACGCCGAAATTTTTCAGAGAGCCACTCTGGGTATCGTCGTTCAATCCGATTACGCCCTCTAATGTGTCGTAAGGTCTGCCAGTCAGAGAAACCATCGTATCTCCTGTCCGGAGAATACCAAACAGTGCCACTGTCAAAGCGTGCGTACCGGAAACAAAATTATGCCGTACCAGTGCATCTTCTGTGCCAAATGCAGTTGCTACGACTTTATCCAGAACCTCTCTGCCCTGATCGCCATAGCCATAACCAGTTGTGCCATAGAAACAAGGTTCACTGACACGGCTTTTCTGGAAAGCAGCCAAGACTTTGGCACCATTATAGGCAGCGTTATCCTCGATTCTGGCAAAGTCGGCTGCACAGCTTTTCTCTGCGGCTTCTGCTGCCGCAGCAAGCCTGTCGTCAATGGGAAAAAATTTTTGAATCTGCATAGCTTACAGTGCTCCTTTTTCTTGCTGTTCTTTGGGAATATCCTGTCGTTCCAATACATATTCCGATTCAATTTCCTGAAATCCGATTTCCCGATAAAAGCTGATTCGCACATCCAATGCAAACAGAGCAGCCTGTTTGCCCTCTCGTGCCAGTTCTCCAGCGATCCACCGCAGGAAATCCCGTGCATAACCGCTGCCACGCTGTGCAAGTTTTGTGGCAACTTGTCCCACCAGCACATATCCTTTCCAGTCGTACACCAGTGTCAGCGTAGAACTATTCTTATAGGTCAGCACCTGACTCATATGGTGACGGCAGCGATGCGAAACGTCTGTCAGCCAGAGCGAATATTCCAACAAATTGGGAAATCCTTCCTGCAAGATCTGATAAACATCTTGCAGCTTGGGCGTGTCATTAATGTCCTCTGGACAGAATGCCGGTGAGGGCTCTGAAGGCGTTAGCTGAAATGTGGAACGGTGGAGTTTTTGATAGTTTGGAATCTGCGATAGGATCGGCAGCAACGATGCCGGACACTCCACCCGAAACGGCAGATGCATAGCAGTGAATGTGCAGATTTCTTCTTCCGGCACATCTCCTTCGGTGCAGATCAGCAGGGTTGCATTAAACAAAAACAGCCAGCCAGTGCCGCCACAGCCTGTCACCCGAAAGAAGCGGCAGAAATCGTAGCTGCCGCCGTATGCTTTCTGATAGGCAAGCATTTGTCTGCCACGCCAGCTTTGTTCTAGAATTGCGGTTTCCGCTGCTGAAAATGCAGTGATTTGTTGTATCATATCGATGAAACTTCTTCCATTATGGATTTTATCAGCAGCGGCAGCAAAGCCGTGCAAGCATCAAGGTCTTTCAAATCCGCCAGACAAGACGGCGAATGCAGATAACGGCAAGGCAAAGATATTGCCAGTGTCCGTACACCACCGCGGCTGACATGAATTGCACCGCTGTCATTTCCGCCGGCAATGCGGGATTTGGTTTGGCACGGAATCTTGTTTTTTTCGCAGATGGAAAATGCCAGACGGTATAACTCCTTATCATAAATTGCACCGCGATCCATAAAGGATATTACCGGACCTTCGCCCAGACTGCACACTTTTGCATCACCCTCTGCACCGGCAATGTCTGCGGCAGTGGTAGCTTCCAGAACCAGAGCAAATTCCGGATTGACTGTATAGGCTGCCGCTTTTGCCCCACGCAGTCCGATTTCTTCCTGCACCAGAAAAGCAGCGGTAAAATCGTAGGGGGCTTCCTGCTCCAGCAGGTGCAGCAGCATAGCACAACCTGCACGGTCATCAATTGCCTTGCTGCAAACACGGCTTTTTCCCATGCGGGTAAAGTTTGGAGCGAAATAGATATAAGTTCCCTCGCGGGCTGCTGTCCGCCGTTCTGCTTCCGGCAGAATACCCATATCCAGAACAAGTTCGTCCCACTTGGGCAATTTTTTCTTTTCGTCCGCAGACAACAGGTGCACCGGCTTTGCACCGATTACACCATGCAGATGCTCTTCACCGACCAGCACTTGCCGTCCCAGTGCAACTGATGCATCTACGCCGCCGACTGCTTCCAGACAGAATGTGCTGTCGGAGTTGACGTGAGTGACGATCATGCCGACTTCATCCATATGGGCACTGATCATCAGCTTGTGCGGAGCACGTTTTTTCCCCTGTTTTTGTACCAGCAAACTGCCCAGCGGGTCGATTTCCCACGTAACATCTTTTCGTTCCCGCAGGACAGAGAGAATATAATTGCGAACTTCTGATTCGTCACCGGACGATGCACAGAGATTACAAAGGGTTTCAAAATGGTTCAGCATGTTCCGCACCTCCTAAGGTAAGCAGCCAGCAGTTCACCGGTTTTTTTCACATCAGAGATCTGAATTACTTCTGCCGGTGTGTGCATATACCGCAGCGGTATGGATACCGTTCCGGCACAAACGCCGCCCTTTGTGACAGAAAAGCAGTCTGCATTGGTACCAGTTCTGCCGGACATCACTTCCGGCTGCCATGCGATTTTTTCTGCATCTGCTGCTGCAATTAAATCATCAGTAACTTTACGGGAAAGAGAAGGAGAAATGCCGATCATCGGACCTTTTCCCATGCTGCCGCATTTTGTGGCATCACCGTTGTGTTCCAGTGCAAATGTCACATCTACAGCGAGGGCAATATCCGGCTCAATGTCATAGGCACCGATCGTGGCACCGCGTTCGCTGGTTTCTTCCTGTGTGGAAAACAGAATGGAGCAGCTGCATGGCAGTTCTTCTCCCTGTATCAGAAACAGAGCATAGAGAATAGAAGCCATGCCGCAGCGGTCGTCCAGAGAACGGCTGCATACAAAATCGGATTGCAGCGGTACAAGCGGCATATCGAAAGAAACAGTATCTCCTGCTTCTACCAGTTGCTCCAGTTCTTCTTTGGTATATCCGGTATCAATTGCAAGTTCTGTGACAGAGAGCACATGTTCTTCGCCGTTCTGCAAGTGCGGCGGCATACAGCAAATCACACCGGCAACGTCCTGTTTTCCATGAATTACGACACGCTGTGCTGGCATGAACCGACAGTCCAACCCGCCGGCATTTCCAACACGGACAAAACCGTCCTCTGTAATCGCAGTGACCAGAAAGCCCACCTGATCCATATGGGCATCTAACAGCACATGTGGCTTGCCGCTTTGGCGTTCGCCCAGTATGCCGATGACATTTCCCTGTCGCTGTTCAACAGTGTCACAGTACGGTGTTAGCAGTTCCTGAGCCACCGCAGCAATGCTGTTTTCACTGCCGGACACGCCGGAAGCTGCTGTCAGCTGTTCCAGCAAATTCAACAAATCCATGTCAGTGCAGCTCCTTTACCAGATTTTTATAGTGGATTCCTCTTGCTTCAAAGTTCGGATAGAGGTCGAAGCTTGCACAAGCCGGCGACAGTGTAACAATATCCCCCGTCTTGGCACGCTTTCTTGCCTCCTGTACTGCTTCTTCCATGGAGCCAACATGTACCAACTCCGGAGCACCTTCCTGATAGAACTGGCTGCCGCGGATCGCTGCTTCGATTTTATCTGCGGTTACGCCCATGAGCAATACCAGCTTCACCTGTTTGCAGACGGTATCTGCCATTGGTTCAAAAGGAATCTTCTTATCATATCCGCCCATAATGACAATCAGTTTCTGTTGGAAAGAACGCAGTCCAGCCAGTACACGTGTCGGACTGGTGGCAATGCTGTCATTGTACCACTTGACACCGTCCAGTTCGCGGACGAATTCGATACGATGTTCTACACCGCCGAAATTCTTTGCCACATACTGTATATCTTCGACAGAAACTGTGCCCCATACGGCATTGATTGCAGCCAGGTAGTTTTCTACATTGTGCATGCCCGGAATCCGAATGTCATTCATGTGGACAACCGGTGTGTCCTTGCCGTCTTTGGTAAAGCACAGCATACCATCTTCCCGCAGATAGGTGCCGAATTCCGGTTTGGTTCTGCGGGAAAACGTAGTCAGCGTGCCGCGAACCATTGATGCCAGATGCATAGTGGGTTCGTTGTCCAGATTCAGAATGGTTCTAGAGAATGCATCCTGATGTGCAATCAGATTGGTTTTGGCATAGATATATTCTTCCATCGTACCGTGTACGTCCAGATGATTCGGAGCGATATTGGTAATGACTGCAACATCCGGCGACTGCCGCATGGACAGCAGCTGAAAGCTGGAAAGTTCTACGACAGCCACATCATCTTCGCGGATTTCTTCAATAATCGGCAGCAGAGCACGACCAATATTGCCTCCCTTGTGTACACGAAAGCCAGCATGGGACAGGAACTCTGAGATCAGTGTGGTGGTTGTAGTCTTGCCGTCTGAACCGGTCACGGCATAGATCTTGCACGGACAGAGAGAGAAGAATACTTCCATTTCGGAGGTGATAACAACGCCCTTTTTGCGTGCTTCCTGCAATTTTTCGTTGTGATAGTACATGCCTGGTGAACGGAAAACTACATCATAATCAGTCAGGGAATCCAGATAGCTGTCCCCCAGACAGAATTTGACTCCGAGAGATTCAAATTCTGTGTAGACTTTTCCCAGCTGTTCCGGATTTTTGCGGTCCAGCAGAGTAACATCAATGCCCTTTTTGCGAAACAGGCGGATAATATCTCCATTTGTAACACCGGTTCCGATAAATGCCACGCGGCTGTTCTGCATGGTTTCAAAAAAACGTGCAACGTTATGCATAATTGCTTTCCTCCTAGCTTGTGACAGAACAGCAGGCACGATCAAATGGATACGTGCCTGCTGCAAATCATTCTTTTGAACAATAAAAATGACTTATTCGTTCAGAAAATCATTCATGGTGATTTCTACGCGGGGATTGCCGTCAGAATCGTCGTCAATCATTTTTACCTTTTCCATAACAATGTCCTGATTCGGTGAGGACTGTGCACCGTCTGAACCCAGAGAACGCTCTACCTTCAGGAAAGAATCTACTACGTCCATACCTTCGGTAACTTTTCCGAATGCAGCATATTGTCCGTCCAGAAATGTGTCATCATCAGAATAGCAGATGAAGAACTGGCTGGAAGCACTGTCCGGATCGTTGGATCTTGCCATGGAAACTACACCACGGGTATGAGAAAGATTGTTTTCTACGCCGTTTTGAGAGAATTCGCCCTTGATCGTTTCAGAACTGCCGCCGGTACCGTCACCGCTCGGATCGCCGCCCTGTGCCATAAAACCATCTACTACACGGTGGAACTTCAGACCGTCATAAAAGCCGTCCTTGACCAGCTTTTCAAAGTTTTCACAAGTGATCGGTGCTTCGTCCGGATACAGTGTGATGACAAAAGAACTGCCGTCTGCTGTAGAAGAATCCGACTTGGACGAACCGCAGGCTCCGAGGGTTCCCATCATCATAACAGCACTGATGCCCAGTGCCAGAAATTTTAAACTACGTTTTTTCATATTGCATTGCCTTTCTGTGAGAACTCGGCAATTTGCCGATTCTGCTGATTTTTTCGGCATTCCCTTTTCGGAGTGCCAGCAGAGTTTGCCTTGTATCTTTCAGAGCGAACTGGAAGGTAAAATAAACTCCTACGGATAAATGATATTATAGCATGTTTTCTTTGGAATTGCAAGACTTTTTTGTTATGGAAACACTGCATAAAGCTTGTGCGTAAGATGTGTAGTCAGATTTTTCGGCGGATTGTACAGAAATTCCGCAGGCAGACTGCATGTCTGGCAAGGGATTTCTGGGCAATATGGCGGAAAATCTGCAAGCAGATTGCGTGCAAAGCCGTCAGGCGGGCTTTATGCAGTGCTTCCTTATGATAACGTCTTTGCAATGACATCTAAAATTGCGTGTCCCACAGCTTCCTTGGATTGCAGCGGCAATTCTTGTTCTTTTTGAGCCTGTATCAGTGTTACTACGTTGGTATCGGTGCCGAAGCCGGCACCAGCAACTTTTAGATTGTTGGCACAGATCATATCCAAGTGTTTTCGCTTCAGTTTGGCTCTGGAATTTTCCAGCATGTGCTGGGTTTCCATAGAGAAGCCGCAGAGAAACTGTCCTGCTGGTTTATGTTCGCCCAGATATGCCAGAATGTCCTTGGTACGGGAAAGCGGTAAGACTGCATCTCCTGCCTGTTTTTTCTGTTTTTCCGCAGAAACTGTTGCCGGACGGTAGTCTGCCACAGCAGCCGCCATAATAATGGCATTCTGTTCCGCAGCCCGTTTGGTCACTTCCTGATACATTTCCTCTGCAGAGGTCACGGCAACAGTTTGTACAAAAGGCGGCGGTGTGATTGCCGTAGAACCAGTTACCAGTGTCACATCTGCTCCGCGGAGCATGGCACATCGTGCCAGTGCATATCCCATTTTACCGGTGGAATGGTTTGTCAGGTAACGCACCGGATCTACAGCTTCTTGTGTTGGCCCCGCAGTGACCAGTATCTTTTTGCCCTGCAAGTCTTTTTTGCAGGCGATTTCCCGCAGAATCCAATCCAGAAGCATTTCCGGTTCCGGCATTTTTCCCGCTCCCACGTCATGGCACGCCAGCATTCCCACAGCCGGTGCAATGATTTTGTAACCGAATCGTTCCAGCTTTTGCAGGTTGTCCTGCACAATGGGATTCTCGTACATGTGAGTATTCATGGCAGGCGAAATCAACACCGGTGCGGTGCTTGCCATAACAGTTGTGGTCAACATGTCATCAGCGATTCCGTTGGCGATTTTTCCGATCACGTTGGCGGAAGCCGGTGCAATCAGCATGACATCTGCTTTTTTTGCCAAACTGACATGTGCCACATCAAACTGAAAGTTTCGGTCAAAGGTATCGATCAGACATTTGTTTCCGGTCAGTGTTTCAAAAGTGATCGGCGTAATAAAATTTGTTGCGTTCTGTGTCATCAGCACATGCACATCAGCATGCAGCTTTACCAGTTTGCTGGCAAGAGAAGCGATCTTATAAGCCGCAATGCTTCCGGTTACGCCGAGAACGACTGTTTTTCCCTGCAGCATGTTCTCACCGCCTTATGCCAGTTCGCCGTGTTTTTCATAGTGGGAGATTTTTGCCACGGCGTTGTGCTCGTCCACCAGAACAACTTTCGGCTGCATGGTTTTGGCTTCTTCCGGTGTTACCTGAGCATAGGACATCAAAATCACCTTATCGCCGGTCTGTGCCTGCCGTGCAGCAGCACCGTTCAGGCAGATCACACCGCTGCCCCGTTCACCGGCAATGGTATATGTCAAAAAGCGGTTGCCATTTGCGATGTTGACCACCTGTACCGCTTCATATTCCAGAATGCCGGCAGCGTCCAGTAAATCTGCATCCACAGTGATGCTGCCCACATAATTCAGTTCTGCCTGTGTTACAGTAGCACGGTGAATCTTGCCTTTCAGCATGGTGATATTCATTCAGCGGTACCTCCTGCCTGCATCATGAAGTTGTCGATCAGACGTGTCTTTCCGATATAAACCGCAATTGCTGCCAGAAACGGTCTGTCCAGCTTCGGAATCTGCTGCATAGTCATCAGGTCAACAACTTTTACATAATCGATTTTTGCCAGCGGCTCGGCTTCGATGATCTTGGTCATTGCCTGTACCAGCTTTGCCGCATCAGTTTCTCCGGCTTCTGCCAGCTGCTTTCCGGCAAAAATGCTCTTGCTTAACACTAGTGCAGCTTTGCGTTCCGCAGGACTAAGGTAAGTGTTTCTGGAACTCTTTGCCAGACCATCACTTTCCCGCACAATAGGGCAGCCGACGATTTCTACGTTCATATTCAAATCCAGCACCATACGGCGGATAACCGCCAGCTGCTGGGCATCTTTTTCGCCGAAATAGGCTTTGTCCGGCTGGACGATATGCAGCAGCTTGGACACAACGGTGCAGACACCGCGGAAGTGTACCGGACGGCTCAAGCCACAGAGCTCTTTGGTAAGAACGTCCATATCCACAAAGCTGCAAAAGCCCTTGGGATACATTTCTTCCGGTGTAGGGTGGAAGATCAGTGCGGCACCAGTACTCTTGCAGAGTGCAGCATCGTGTTCCAGATCCCGCGGATAGCTTTCCAGATCTTCGTTGGGTCCGAACTGGGTCGGATTGACAAAGACGCTGACCACAACACGGTCGTTCTGTGCACAGGCTTTCGCAATCAGGCTCTGATGCCCTTCGTGCAGGTAACCCATGGTAGGAACCAATCCGACGGTCAGTCCCTCTTTTCGCCAAGCCTTGACTTGTTCCCGTACTTCTGCAACTGTTTCTACGATTTTCATGCCTGTGCCTCCTGTTCCAGCTGTGCCATTACTTCGTCAGAAATGGCAAACGAATGTTCTTCTGTGGGAAAATTCCCCTCTTGTATTTCACTGCGGTACGACGCGAATGCTTCCTGCATCACTTTTCCGACTTCGGCAAATTTCCGGACAAACTTCGGACGGTAGTCCGAGAACATGCCCAGCATGTCCTGATATACCAGTACCTGTCCGTCGCAGCCTGCTCCGGCACCAATGCCAATTGTGGGAATATGCAGTGTCTTGGTGACCAATGCAGCCAGCTTTGCCGGCACACACTCCATGACTAATGCAAAGGCTCCGGCTTCCTCTACCGCTTTGGCATCTTCCAGCAGCTGCCTTGCTGCATCAGCAGTTTTGCCCTGTACTTTGAATCCGCCCAGCGTGTTGACAGACTGTGGCGTCATCCCCAGATGTGCTACTACCGGAATGGAAGCGTTGACAATGGCACGAATCTGTTCACATACCAGCTTGCCGCCCTCCAGCTTCACAGCACCGGCTCTGCCCTCTTTCATCAGCCTGCCAGCGTTGACAACTGCGTCATAAACAGAGGTCTGATAGGACAAAAACGGCATGTCTGCTACAACCATAGCATTCTGTACACCTCTGGAAACCGCAGCGGTATGGTGGATCATGTCTTCCATAGTCACAGAAATGGTGTCGGAATAGCCGAGGATTACATTCCCCAGCGAGTCGCCGACTAACAGCATATCCATGCCGGCTTCGTCCATCAGCTTCGCGGTGGTGTAGTCATAACAGGTGAGCATCGCAATTTTTTCTCCCCGTTCTTTCATCGCCTGAAGCGTCTGTACCGTTTGTTTCATAAATCAATTCCTCCAAACAGAGAATAGTACAATTTCCCATGGGGAATACTGTCCAGTATCTATCATAGCAGAAAGATGTGAAAATGTCAAGGCGGAAAGAACGATTTTCCGATTCTGGATTCCTGAAAAAGTGACAGCTTTTCTGGTGAAAACCCTACTCATTTTTGAGAAATATGCTGAAAATTCGCAAAGCATTGACAACGCAATTTTGTTCTCGTATAATAGTAGTTAGAAACATTTACATGCAACATGGACAGCGAAAGGATACACTCATGCATCACATGCAAAAAATATGGATTGGGACAGGAACTGTTGCCGCGGCGATTCTGGGATTGTCGCTTCTGACAACTCCTGCGTATGCAGATGAAACAATAGAAACGATCCCGCCGGTTGCCACCGCAACAACACAGTCGGAGCAGTTGACTACAGGCTGGGTGCATCAGGCGGACGGTTCTATTATTTACTATGATACCGATGGCAATAAGCTGACTGGCACACAGGAAATTGACGGAAAATATTACGTGTTTTCGGAAAGTGGTGTACTGCTTACCGGCTGGCAGACTGTCAATGGGAATCGATACTACTATGACAAAGAAACTGGGGAATCACAGTTCGGCTGGCTGGACTGGAACGGCAGCCGGTACTACATTCAAGAAGACACTGGTAAACAAACCGGTTGGCTGGTTTTGGAGAATAACAACATTTCCCGCCGGTATTTCTTCAATGCAGACGGTGTTTTGCAGACCGGTTTCTTTCGTGCGGAAGAAGGCAGCCCGATCTACTACGCCGAAGCAGATGGTGCAGTGCTGAAAGGCGGGATCCATGAGATCGACGGTGCTCCCTACTGGTTCTATGAAGACGGAGCGTTGCACACTGGCTGGCAGACAGTTGACGGTAAGCGGTATTTTTACGATCCGGAAACCGGTGCGATCACGTTCGGCTGGATCAACTGGAACAACCGGAATTATTATATTTCCGAAGAAAAGGGAAAATATACTGGTCTGGAGCAGGTAGACGGAGAATATTATCCGTTCTCGGAAGAAAACGGTGCTATTCAAGAGGGCATGCAGAAGATGCCGGATGGCACGACTCGCTATTATTACAATAACGGTGCATTCCACAGAGGCTGGTTCTATCAGAATAATCAGACATATTATTTTGACGAAAAAAATGGTTCTATGGTCACTGGTTGGCAGAGCATTAGTGGTGCCACCTATTATTTTCAGGAAGACGGTGCTGCAAAGACTGGCTGGCTGAAAGAAAATGGCAAGCTGTACTATTTCGGAGCAGATGCCCAGCTTTGCACTGGCTGGCAGACGATTGACGGCAAACGATATTGTTTCCGGACAGACGGTTCTGCGGTCATCGGCTGGCAAAAAGCTGCCAATGGTTTCAGCTATTATTTTCAGGCAGACGGTTCCATGGCAATCGGCTGGCTGGACATTGACAAGAACAGATATTATTTTCAGAAAGATGGCATTCCGGCTCATGGTGTCACGGTGATTGACGGAAAGTCTTACCTTTTTGCGGACGATACCGGCATTCTGCAATGCAGTAAAACAGTAAATGGTATTACCACTGATAGCAACGGCGTTATCACAAAGCGGCAGTTGTCAGTAAAATATATCAGCCAGAGTGGATTCCCTACCGGCTGTGAAAGTGCCAGTGCTGTCATGCTGTTGCAAAACGCTGGCTACAACGTCAGCGTTGCCGATTTTGTGGACAAGTATCTGGATAAGGGCGGCTTTACATGGAAAAACGGTATACAGTACGGACCAGACCCCAACAGCAAGTTTGTGGGAGATCCGCGTTCTTCCAGCGGGTTTGGCTGCTATGCTCCGGTGCTTACAAAAGCCATGAACAAGATTCTTGGAAACGGCAAGACTGCAAAGAATCTGACTGGTACTGCTTTCACGTCCCTGCTGACGGATTATATTGACAATGGTATTCCAGTGGCGGTCTGGGCTTCAATTAACATGGTAAATGTGGACAACGGCAGACAGTGGGTCATTCCGGAAACGGGTCAATTGTTCACTTGGAAACGGCATGAGCATTGTCTGGTGCTGGTGGGCTATGATGCGGAATATTACTACATGAATGATCCGTACCAGAGCAAGGGACTGGTTGCCTATAAACGCAGCGTGGTGGAAGCACGATATGCACAAATGGGCTATCAGGCAGTTGTCATTCTATAATCATGAACCACAGCACACAAGGCAATACCGCACAAAGAGCGTCTGGCGACTTTGTACGCCATCTGCTTGCAAATTTCTCGTCATATTTCACAAAAATGCTCGTGAATACATCAAGTATTCACTCCGCTTTTTGTTTCATCTGACGAAAAATTTGACGACGCATCTGTCGCACAATCTTTGTGCGGTATTGCCATAAAAGGAGGTTTCTGATGAAAATTTTATTGATTCGTCATGGTGATCCGGATTATGAAAAAGATTCTTTGACGGAAAAAGGCTGGCACGAAGCAGAACTGCTGGCACAGCGTATGGCAGAACTGGAAATTCAATCGTTTTATGTTTCTCCGTTGGGACGTGCCAAAGACACGGCTTCCTGCACACTGAAAAAAATGGGGCGGGAAGCAGAAGAATTGGCGTGGCTGCGGGAATTCCATGCACCGATTCCGGATTTCCACACGGGAGAACCTCGTATTCCGTGGGATCAGCTTCCTGCTGACTGGACCGCAGAACCGAAATATTATGACAATATCCGCTGGGCAGAAACTTTGCCGATGCTGGAAGGACATGTGATCGATGAGGCGAATCGTGTCTGGAATGGGCTGGACGAAGTACTGGCAAAGCACGGATATGTCCGGAACGGCAATTATTATGCTGCTGTATCTCCCAATGAGGATACATTGGCGTTTTTCTGCCACTTCGGCGTTACATGCGTCATGTTAAGTCATCTGCTGGGGATTTCCCCTATGATCTTGTGGCATGGTTTCTGTGCGGCTCCAACTTCTGTCACTTCTCTGATTACCGAGGAACGGCGAAAGGGTGTGGCACTGTTTCGCATGAATGCTTTCGGTGATACGGCTCACCTGTTTGCCAATCATGAGGAGCCGGCATTTGCAGCAAGATTCTGTGAAACCTTTGCCAATCAGGAACAGCGGCACGACTAAGGAAACACTGAATAAAGCTTGTGCGTAAGATGCGTAGTCAGATTTTTTGGCAGATTGCGTGCAAAGCCGTCAGGCTGGCTTTATGCAGTGTTTCCCTAAGACTGCCCTGTACAACGTATATCACATAGAGTAATTTACAGCTGTTATTGTCTGTTCTTTCAGGCGGCAACAGCTGTTTTTTTACGCAATTTCCGGCAAATACAGACTTTTTTCAAAAACCTCTTGACAAATCTACAGATATAGTGTACTATATAACTAGTGAACTAGTCACCCAGCCAATTGGAAAGGAGCAGGCAAATGAACTTTCAGGCAAACTACCCCATTTATCTGCAAATCGCTGAAGACATCAAGCGTCGCATTGTCATCGGCGAATTAAAGGCAGGCGATAAACTGCCGTCCAATGCAGAACTTGCTCTTGCCTACCAAGTAAACCCCAATACGGTACAGCGAATCTATCGCCAGCTGGAGGCAGAGGGCATCTCCTATACCAAACGCGGCATCGGCACGTTCCTCATGGAAAATCCGGAAATGCCGGAGCAGCTGCGGCAGGAGATCGGCGAGAAACTAAGTGCACAATTTCTCGCCCAGATGGCAACTTATCATTTTTCCAAAGAAGAAATCATACACTTGCTGGAAGCACAGGCACAGCAACAGGAGAAAGAAGGCACATCATGCTGAAATTTGAACATGTTACAAAAGTTTACGGCGGGAAAAAGGCTCTCAACGATCTGAGCATCTCTTTCCAGTCCGGTCATGTCTATGCACTGGTCGGTCCCAACGGCAGCGGAAAAAGCACAATGATGAAAGCTGCTGCCGGTCTGGTAAAGGCGAACACCGGCAGCGTTACCTATCAGGATATGCCGATTGGTGTGGAATCCAAAAAGCATATTTCTTACATGAGCACGGAGCCATTTTATTATGATTATATGAAGATTCGCGATGTGGGACAGTTTTATGCGGACTTTTTCGAGGATTTCGACGGATCTCGGTTCGCTTCCCTGCTGCAATTCATGCAGCTGACACCGGATCTGAAAGTCAAGGCGTTGTCCTCTGGCATGGCGGCAAAGCTGAAAATTGCGGCAACACTTTCCCGCAATGCGGAAGTCTGCATGCTGGACGAACCGCTGAATGGCATTGATCTGATCGGACGTGACCAGATCATTCAGAGTATCCTCCGTGCTGCCAATCCCAATGCAACCATTCTGATTTCCAGTCACCTGTTTGACGAACTGGAACCGATCGTAGACCATATCGTTATGATGGCTAACGGTTCTCTGGTGCTGGAGGGCGAACTAGAAGAAATTCGCACACGGTATGGGAAGTCGATTTCCGATTTGTATCGGGAGTATTTTTCCGGTGTTTCGCAGCCGGCATTTCCGCAGAATCCGCCGGTCAATCCGACTGTATAACTCTATAACGTAAAGGAGAATTTGATTATGGGTACTTTGTTAAAATATGAATTCCGCCGTTCCCGTGTGATTTTTCTGGGGATTATCGGCGTAACGCTTCTGGTAGAACTGCTGTATCTGGTTGGCTGGTGCTTCAAGCTTGAAACACCACTGCTTCTGGGAATCATCGGTGGCGTGCTCTGTCTGGCATTCGGGGCAATGGCAATCTTGCTCTATGGAGTTATCATGTTCAACGACGACATTTCCAAAAAGCCGGGTTATCTGCTCTTTTCCACACCGCGGAGTGCTGCCCAGATCGTTGGAGCAAAGCTGCTCATGACATTGCTGGCACTGTTGGGGATCACAGTTCTGTTTACCCTGCTGATCGCAGTGGATGTCTTTCTGGCATTGCAGAGAAATGGGACTTCGGTTGTTGCTCTGCTGTCCATGTTTGATGCTTCGATCACAGAAAGCGGTCTGAAAGATGTTCTGTTCAACGGCTATAACTTTTTCGGATTGGCAATGTACATTCTGAATATGGTGATCTCGTTTATTTTCCAGGTCATTGCAGCATATGTTGTGATTACTCTGCTGAAAACTGTAATGGGCAATCAGAAAGGACGCACCATTCTGGCAGTGATTCTCTGGTTTGTGATTATCAATGCGGTCAGCATGTTGGGCGGACTGTTCACAACGCATCTGGCTTCTGGTCTGGATAACGAAGGAAAAATTATGTTCACACAGGAAAGCGGACTATCCAGCACAGTGTTCTTGGGAGATTTTCTCCACGTGTTGTTTCAGCCGGCAATGTATCTGCCGACTATGCTGCTCTGCATTGCAGGCTCTGTAGCGGGTTACCTGCTGACTGTATGGATGATGGAAAAGAAGCTGAGCGTATGAGTATGCACAAACGCAAAAAGCCGATTCTGCCGGAACAGGAATTTCCGGAGAAAAAATGCGTTCTTATCGGTATTGTCATTGGTGTATCTCTCGGGCTGCTGTTGGGCGTGACTTGCGGAAGCTTACTATGCGGAAGTTTGCCGTTGGGAATCTGCATTGGCGGAGCCGCCGGATTTTGTCTGGGGCTTGCCGTTGGTACAGCATTTCAGAAAAAACAATCGTAAATCAGAACACCGCACAAAGCTGCTGAATTTGCTTTGTGCGGTGTTGTTTTATTTGGTCAGATAATGTTCGTACAAGGGAATGGCTTGGTGAATGGCAAAAGTGGTGCGATACCGATATTCTGCCAAATCCGACTGCATCTCTGCAATGGCGGAATTGATGTATCCGACATGTTCCTTTTCTTCCTCGTAGAATGTCACATGATCGCCCTCGCTGGTTTCCGCTGCCTGCAGAGCAATTTCCAGATTACAGTCATTGGATTCGGCATAATCCAAAGCCGATTTTTCTGCACCAGTCTGCACTTGTGCTACCAGTTTCTCTACAGCAGAAGCACTGTCCCGATATGCCATTAAAATGGTGTTGTTGGAAATTTTCGTAATTGTATCGTAGACGTTTTTCACTGTACCGTCATCATCAGTATAGGTATACCGCGGAATCCAGAATGGCAGACAATAAGACACTGACAGATTTTTTGAATCGGCATATTTCTGGGCAGTTTCTATAAATTTTATCTGTTGGTATCGGGCACTGTCATTGTTTTTCCAGTTAAATTCGGAATTCGTCCAGACTTCTACATCATAGGAAACACCGGCAATTCGAGCATCTGCATCGACTAATTGGTTGTATTCTTCTACACGGTCAAAGACACGGTAAATGGCGGTCTGGTAAGTATCTTCATACAGCCATGTTTTTTCGCCAGTCAGCAGGTAAACTTTCATGTTGCGGGCGTAGGCATTCTTTACAAAAGTTGCTACCATGTCTGCATTGTTCACCAGTTTATTGGCACCAATAGAGTAGTAGATCTCCGTAATGCCGTAAAATTCCATGGCATCTAAGAATTGATTCTGCACTGTCGTATTATTATCGATTCCGTAAAGCGCTGCCTTGCTGCCCTTCCAGTACCATGTTGCCCGATTCATGTTGGTTTCTGTATTGACCACATAAACATCCTTGGTTGCGGCATTGTACAGATATTGTGTGGTGTCTGATAAGCCAATAGCATCGGAATGTACCAGATAGAATCGATCGACCGAATAATCCAGCGGACGGCCCATTTTTTCCTCAATGGCACTTTTCAGTTCTCCTGCGATTTGATAGTTGTATTCCGATTTGGAAATATAACCGTTCTGAACGGCATCAGCATATGTCATGCCAACCAGTTTTTCCAATGGGCTGTTCTCTGCCGGCGAAACCAACGCCTGTCGCATCAAACAAAGGTCTTGTGCGTCCAGCTTTTCGTCTGCTGAAAAATCTCCCGCCTGCCAGTCGGCAAGCTTTGTGTTTGACTCTGCCAAAAGCCACTTTTGCAGAGAAACTATATCCGCTGTGGAAAATTTGCCGTCTGCGTTGACATCACCTTTTCCCTCTGTCGCAGATACCGGCGAATATGGCATGGAATAGGCTGTCAACAGGAATGCGAAAATCATCGCCAGTGTTTTTTTCATAGATTTTATTTCCTCTCAATAAAATAACCTAAGGCAATACCGCACAAAGAGCGTCTGGCGACTTTGCACGCCATCTGCTTGCAAATTTCCCTTCAGAGCCTGTTTCGTATCTTCTCGCACGCATCTTGCGTGCATATTTTTCGAGATATTTCGGGAAAATACTCGAAAATCCACAAAGGATTTTCTCCGTTTTTCCCTTCATCTCTCAAAAAATCTGACGACGCATCTGTCACACAATCTTTGTGCGGTATTGCCCTAAGTTCATTATAGCACGTCAGCAACAAAGAAGTCAATGAAGAATGCAAAAAAAACAGTTTACCTTTTCGTTACTTTTCACAAAATTAAATTTACTTTGTGAAATGTTTCAAACAGAATATTGCATATTTCAGAAAAATATGCTATCATTAGAGTATCCAAAGCATTTCATAGCTATTTTGAAAATGTACGCATTCTTTTTCGGTATTCTGTAGGAGAACAGCCTGTGACTTTTCGGAATTGCCGGTTGAAATTGGAGATGTTCCGGAACCCGCAGTCAAATGCCACTTCCAGAACGCTTTTGCGGGTATCTCCCAGTAACCGGCATGCCTGATTGATTCGGAAGTGGGAAATATATTCTATTGCTGTAAATCCCACATGTCTTTGAAACTGGTTCATAAAATAGCTCTCGCTCAAGTGTACTACTGCTGCAAGCTGTTGAATGGTAATGTTCTCCTGAAAGTGTTCCTTGATGTACTCCAAAGCCGGACGAATCATCTCCCCTGCTTCCTGAAAGTTCGGAACCATTTCCGCCTCCGTTTCCAGCAGCCAGAAAAAGCGGAACAGTTCTCCACGCAGAAGCATGTCCAGCTGTGGTGTGTCCTCTTTGGCACAGGCAAAGACCGTTTCTACAATCGATTCCATCACCGTATAATAATGATGATGCTTTGGTGTGATGTGCATCTGTATCTGCATACTGCCGGTGGTCAGCGGCTTTACGCATTCCTGTATGCAACGGTCGGATTCTGAACTGCCGAAAAGTTCTGGACTGAACACCAGCGTATCATAAATCTGGTGCATTTTCGGACAGGGATAGACGGAGTGCATCACATTAGGCGGAATCACAATAATATCTCCGTCAGCGGAACGGAATTTCTGTTCGCCGCAGGTAAATTCCGCAGAACCGGTACGGACGAAATTGATTTCGAATTCGCTGTGCCAGTGCATGGGAGCGTAGGCAAACTGATCTGGAATGATACATTGATAATAGCTGTATGGTTTGATCTGGGAACTGTGTATCCGGTTTTCTCTGTAATTCATAAAATTCCTCCAAAAAATAGGATCGTATCAGTATATCGTAGAATAACAATAGATTTTTAGGTGATTTTATCGTATTATATCATACAGAAGGAAAAATTGCAAGGGCAATGTCCTCATATACAAACACCAAGGGCAATACCGCACAAAGAGCGTCTGGCGACTTTGCACGCCATCTGCTTGCAAATTTCTCGTCATATTTCACAAAAATGCTCGTGAATACATCAAGTATTCACTCCGCTTTTTGTTTCATCTGACGAAAAATTTGACGACGCATCTGTCGCACAATCTTTGTGCGGTATTGCCCAAGAGATAATTTGAAAGGAAGTGCCATTATGATCAAAAAGTATGTATTCGGAACACCGTTCCCTACCAATGCTGTTGTCACAGAAATGGAAACCGCAAAGGACAAGCTGCCGTTTCTGGAAACTGACAATCAGGGAACTTTTAACTATGCCCTTTCTGAAAATGATATTGTATACGGTCTGGGCGAACAGATTCGCGGTATCAATAAGCGGGGCTGGCAGTATGTGAGCTGGAACTATGACAATCCCAACCACCATGAGGATACTCGTTCTCTTTATGGCTCTCACAACTTCATTCTCATTCGCGGTGATGTGACATTCGGAGCATTCTTCGACTATGCCGGAAAAATGGAATTTGACATCGGCTATACTCGGCGGGACCTGATGCAGATCAAGGCGGCAAAGAATGATCTGGTAGTTTATATCATCACTGGTGAAAATGAAAAGGACATTGTCAAGCAGTTCCGGAAAATCATCGGCAGAAGCTATATTCCCCCGTTCTGGGCGTTCGGTTACGGTCAGAGCCGTTGGGGTTATAAGACCGAGCAGGACATTCGCGAGGTCGCAAAGCGGTATCAGGCTGCTGGTATTCCGCTGGACAGCATTTATCTGGACATTGACTATATGGAACGCTACAAGGATTTTACCGTGGACACTGAGCGTTTTCCGAATCTGAAAGCTCTTGCGGAAGACATGAAGCAGCAGGGTATTCATCTGGTTCCGATTATCGATGCCGGTGTAAAAATTGAAAAAGACTATGATGTTTACGAGGAGGGCGTACAGAACAACTACTTCTGTAAGAATGCAGAGGGCGGCGATTTTGTCGGTGCTGTATGGCCTGGTCGGGTGCATTTTCCGGACTTCCTGCAGCCCGATGCCCGTAAGTGGTTCGGTAAGAAATACGCCGTTCTGACAGAACAGGGTATTGACGGTTTCTGGAATGATATGAACGAACCGGCAATTTTCTATACCGAAGATCGTCTGGCAGACACTTGTGCAGAGATTAAAAAACTGACTTCCGGCAACATGGGCATTCAGGAATACTTTGCATTTACCGGCATGGTGGCAGGACTGAACGGCAATATCGGTGACTATGACAAGTTCTATCACAATGTAGACGGCAAAATGGTGAAGCACAGTGAAGTACACAACCTGTATGGCATGAATATGACTCGTTCTGCCTTTGAGGCATTGCAGGAGATCTGCCCTGAAAAGCGGACGCTGTTCTTCTCTCGTTCTTCTTATATTGGTGCACATCGTTACGGCGGCATCTGGCAGGGTGACAACAAGTCTTGGTGGTCCCATATTCTCCAGTCTATGCAGCAGCTGCCGGCACTGAATATGGCTGGCTTCCTCTTTACTGGCTGTGACACTGGCGGATTTGGCTGCGATACTACCGAAGATCTGATGCTCCGCTGGCTTCAGTATTCTCTGTTTACACCGCTGTTCCGCAATCATGCTGCAGACGGCACCCGTGAACAGGAACTCTATCGTTTTAACAATGTTGCTGCTGCCGGAGAAATGGTCAAGATTCGCTATAGTCTGATTCCGTATCTCTACAGCGAATTCCTGAAAGCGGCTTTGCACGACGAAATGATGTTCAGACCCCTTGCTTTTGATTTTTCGAAAGATGCTGAAGCAGCACAGGTGGAGGATCAGCTTTTCCTCGGCAATGAACTGATGATCGCTCCGATTTACAAGCAGAACGCACAGGGACGGTATGTTTACCTGCCGGAAGAAATGATGCTGGTACGTATGAAGTCTTACGACAACTACGAAACAGAGATTTTGCCGAAGGGGCATCATTATGTGCCGGTGGCTCTGGACGAACTGGTGTTCTTTATCCGGAACCAGAAAGCAATTCCGTTTGTAGAGCCGGCTGAGAGCACAGCAAAGACCGATTTGAGCACGCTCCGGCTGCTGGGATATGCTGATGCTTCTTATGAGTTGTACACCGACAACGGTGTTTCTCCCGATCCGAAAGACAGCCTCTCGGTTTCTACTCTGTAATATCAGTTTTTATAAAAAGAAATATTGAAAATCCAGCTGTGCTGATTGTCTGCACAGCGGGATTTTTTATGTTTGAGAAAAGGCGTTTTATTCTTCTGTACCGACAGTCATTTGCCGCCAACCGATTCCCAGCAGGAACCAGAACATTGGAGCATGGTAAATCAGGCTATCATTGAAAAATGCCATTAACGCATAAGATAACACTGAGAGCAGCAGTCCGGTGCGGAATGCGTCCCATTTTTCCTGTTTTCCGAAACACTTCCGGAAACCGCATACAAAGAACAGCACCAGTACACCCAGAATCAGCAGCATAGACGGAATTCCGGTATCCTGTGCCACTTGCAGATACCAGTTATGCGGTTTGTTGTACAAGGCGTACACGCCGAAGATGTTCAGCAGTGCCGGCAAGTCATACTGATTCAGATAGAAAATTGTGGTGGCAGGACCGTGTCCCAGAATCCAGCAGTCCCGTAGTGCAGAAATGGTGTTTGCCCAGACAAATACTCGCCCGTTCAGATAGGGATAGCACTGCTGAAGAGATTTTGAACTGCTTACTTCCGGTACCTCTGTCAGCGGCGTTTGTCCTACGCCCAGTGCAAGCCAGCTGCCGTCTTGCCGTACCACTTCCAGCGGCGTGGCATAGCCCATCAGAAAATCCAGTCGGTCAAACTGCACCTGCACCTGACAGTGTTTCAATTCCGGCTCGGCAAAGGAACAAGTCATGCCGTCTGCATCGATTTGCGGGATGACTTCTGTGCCGTTGCAGGTGAATGTCAGTTCCTGCGGTGTCAGATTGTTTCCCGCAGTAGCCACACTGAATGTGGTGTTCGCATTTTTTATGGAAACGGTGTTTCCATTCAAATCGATAGATAGAATCCGGAAGGTTTCCTCCTGTGCCATGCCGATCATGGTGTGCCGGAATTTTTCTGACAAAGTGTCACCGCTCCGGCTCCACAGGAATCCTACACTGCCAAAAACCACTGCGGCGGCAGTAACACCGCAAAGGCAGCCTTTGACTATCGGCTTCCAATTGGTGTGGAATGCCCAGATCAGCAGAAAGACAACTGTCAGTCCAAAGCCCAGCAGAATCGCATTCATGACCTTGGAGAGCAACAGTGCCGTTGCCAGCAGAACCGCTGCCAGAATCTGTACCAGTAAACGTTTGGTAGTTCCCTCGCGGGTAATCAGCGAAACTACTACCGGTAAAAGCATTGCACAGTACATGCCGAGATAGTCCGCATTGCCAAATGTCAGTGATACAGCATCGCCAACGCCGACTGTTCCCTGCAAGCCGCCCAGAAATTGCACGATTGCACTATTGTAATAGCAAATGCCGGAGCGTTCCAGCAATGCCAATACGCCCAGTACAATAGAAAGTACAGTCAGACAGCTTTTTACAAAGTCCAAAACTTCTTTTCGGTCGATCCAGTACCATGCCGCCGCAAACACGACTACGTAACCTACCAGTGCCAGATAACCCTCGTACAACATGTAGATGCCCAGCCACGATTCTGTTGCATACTCTGATGTAATAGTGGACAGCAAGCCCAATAGCAAATAGAGCCCCAGCAGAATAAATACCACTGCCGTAAGACGGGTCATTGGCAATTTTCGCTTTGGGCGGAGTGCAATCTGCTCATAGAAAAACCAGATCACGCCGGCAGCCGCGATTCCCAGCAGGAAAAATTCCCGAAAAAGCTGTTCGAAATCGCTGTAGCCGCCGTCTCCCAGAAAATAGGCAGACCGCACTGCCTGTGGGATTTCTACCGTCAGTGACCTTGTGAGAAACGGGAGAATACACAGGCAGACTGCCAGTATTTTCCCCGGCAATGTCAGCTTTCGTGGTGACGTTGAAAGCGTGACGGATGTTCGATGTTTTTGTTCCATAGAAATTTTCAACCTTCTTTCTTCGAACCGATTTGTTTGTAATCGGTTTCGAGATTCCTTTCCACAAAATATGGTAGGCAATACCGTACAAAGTCGCCAGACGCTCTTTGTGCGGTATTGCCGGTATATATACGGAATTGCTGGAAAGAGCTGTTTTCTTAACCGCTTCATACAGCATTTCTTCTATTATAAAAGAATTCTGGCAAAAAGTCAATCTTTTCCTTGCAAAAATCAATGCAAATATTCCAGAATTGTCTTTGCAACGCCGTCTTCTGTGTGCGATAAGGTGATTCGGTCTGCTGCTTGTTTGCAGGCATCGGAAGCGTTTGCCACTGCGACACCGATTCCGGCATAGGCAAGCATTTCTGCATCATTGTCCGCATTGCCAAATGCCAGAATATTTTCTGCCGGTATGCCGGTTTGTTCTGACAGAAACCGCAGCCCATTTGCTTTCCCTGCTTCTGCATGGGCGATTTCCACCAATTCCGGTGTGGAAGATGTTACGTAAATATCAGCGATTTCCTGTTGCACCTGTACACGAAGCCGGTCTTTTTCTGCACATTCCGGACAAATCAAATCGATGCAGTCTATTTCATGTTGATGTTCCAGCAAAAACGCTGTCATATCGGCTACTGGTTTTCGTGTTCGTTTTAAATATGCTTGCAGAGGTGCCGCCTGCCGGTACTTTTCCGGATTGTTCAGATATTCTTCCGGTGCGTACATCTGTCCGCCTATACCGGCTTCTATCAGAAAAGTTCCTGCCGCTTGCTGCATTTTCAGCAGATCCAGAACTGCCTGCTCCGGCAATGTCCATGCACACAGCAGTTTTCCGGCAGGCAATTCGGAAACCGCTGCTCCGTTGGATGTGACGGCATAACGAATGCCAGAAAAATGACGGATTTTTTCCGGCAGTGCTGTAAAGGCACGCCCACTCGCTACAACAATGCAGATGCCCTGCGAAATTGCCTTTGTCAGAGCATCTTCCGCGGCAGCAGACAGGGTGCTGTCCGGCTGGAGCAGTGTGCCGTCCAAGTCCAGTGCAATCATTTGTACCATGAAAAAACCTCTCTCTGTTATTTTTGGGAAAAACCCTTCATATAGTATACCACACGATTATGTATTGCACATGAACACATGCCGGTACTGCATGAAATGGGAAAATGGAGGGAAGAACTATGTACCACAGCTGGAATTTGCGAAAACTGCTTCGATATATTGCCTTTGATATGGCACTGGTGCTTGCGGCAATTCTCCTGACGCGGGCGGGCAGACAACACTTTGCGGCGGTGGACAGTGCCGGCGGTGTTTCCCTGCCGGTGCTGATGTACCACAGCATTGCACCAGTGCCGGAAACCCAGTATTGCATTTCTCCGGAAACGCTGGAATCCGATCTGCAATATTTACAGGTGCATCACTACACAGCAGTATCTCCGGAAGAATTGATCGCCTATACAGAGGGTACTGGTGACTTGCCGGAGAAGCCGGTGCTGCTGACATTTGACGACGGCTTATATAACAACCTTAGTCTGGCACTGCCGTTGTTGGAAAAGTATGATATGTGTGCGGTGATTTCCGTTGTGGGCAGTTTTGCAGATGTCTATGCTCCGGACGCTCCTCACAACGATATATATTCCTATCTGACGTGGGAAGATATGCAGCAGTTAGAAGATTCCGGACGGATCACTCTCGGAAGTCACACCTATGACATGCATGAAAATGGCACCCGCAGGGGCTGTGCCAAAATGGAACAGGAAACGGAGGAAGCCTATCACGAAGCACTGTATACAGATCTTTCCATGCTGCAAACGGAATTTCAGGAAAATCTACACATACAGCCTACAGTGTTTGCCTATCCCTATGGATTTGTCTGTCCGGAGAGTAAACCGGTGCTGGAAGAACTGGGCTTTCAGATTACGTTGACTTGTCTGGAAAAGCCGAACTTCATTACCAGAAAGCCAGCGTGTCTATATGGCATCAACCGTTACAACCGATTTGGAAATTGCAGTACTGCGGAAATTATGAGGCAGATTCTGCCGGACGAAAAATAGGGAGGTCTTTCATTATGCACAGACGGTTTCATAAAAGGCGGTGGACGCTGACTTGCTTTCTGGCGGCAATGGTGATTCTGCCGACTGCTGCGGTTCTGCAAAAAGATAATGATGCACAAAATAAGTCTGCCGCACATGCCTATGCTGAAAAAGAGGGTGCTGCACAGTCTGTTTCATGGAATGTGGTTTCCGACGGCTATGGCTGGGAGGAAGAAACCGCACCAGTAGCAGCAGAAATTCCGGCAGAACTGCCGGAGCAAAAAGCCTCCGCAGATGCCGGTGAAAAGCCATATCCGGAAAGCTGGAATCTTAGTTCAGATACCAGTGTACAGCGTACCAGTTATGGCACGTATTCCGGCACACGGTTTTTCAGTTTGTTTTCCGCGGGGCAGGTACAGAACAAAACCAGTATTCCCAACAATACGCTGATTGCAGAGAGTACGGCAGCACCGGCATTCACGATCGAAACCAGCGGCGAACCGCAGGTGTTGATTATGCATACGCACACGACAGAATCTTTTGAACCGTATGTGCGGCAAAATTTTGATCCGGCGTTCAACTATCGGACAACAGATCCGGCGTATAATATGGTGTCGGTTGGAGATGCTATTACTGCACAGCTGGAGGCTGCCGGCATTGGCGTGATCCACAATACGACCATTCACGACTACCCTTCTTACAACGGTTCCTATGACCGCAGTGCTGAAACAGTCAGGCAGATTTTACAGCAGTATCCGTCTATTCGGGTGGTGCTGGACATTCATCGGGACGCAATTCAAAAGGATAACACGCTGATACAGCCGGTTGTGGAAATCAACGGCAAAGAATCTGCACAAGTGATGATTATTTCGGGGTGTGATGACGGTACGATGAACATGCCGAACTACATGCAGAATTATCACTTTGCCTGTCGGTTACAGGAAAATATGGAGGGCATGTATGCAGGACTGACCAGACCAATTCTGTTTGATTACCGGCACTATAATCAGGATCTGACTACGGGCAGTCTGCTGCTGGAAATCGGCACTCACGGAAACACGCTGGAACAGGCACAGTATGCCGGTGAACTGGTAGGAAAGGCTCTGGCTCAGACACTTTTGAAATTGAAAAAGGAATAAAAGCAACATGAAACAAACTCATCGCCGCCGTTGGAGGCGGCTTTTGCAAGGGCTGTGTCTTTACGGATTGCTCTGCGGGTTTTTCTGGGCATATCTGACTGTGCAGACACGTTCACAAAACCGTATGACCCATACTCCCGCCGCTATGGCACAATTGACCATACAGCCGAACCAGACGGCATCACTTTGCCTTGCGGCACAGGAGTATCGTTGGGAACTGCCGCGGTTGGATTCTCAGTGGCTCTGGCTGGCAGCACTGCCGGACACTGCCGGAAATGGTGCGGTACTGCTTTGGCAGCTGCTGACAGACTGGTAAGGGATCACTGCGTTTCCAGATTCTCTGAAAATTTTCTGTGAACATCTCGGATATTTCCGCAGAACCTCTTGCATTTATCCTGAGAATGTGCTATAATAAATAAGTCGTCAGACAAGACAGATACGATTCTGATGATGTTTTTCCGATATGCGCCTGTAGCTCAGCTGGATAGAGTGTCAGACTCCGACTCTGAAGGTCGTGCGTTCGAATCGCATCAGGCGTACCAACCCACCTAAGGTTTTACTTTAGGTGGGTTTTGTTTTTATCAGCGTGCGGAAAGGAGTGCGTTTTATGCAGCGGCAGAATATTGACAGCGGCAACGCGTTCGACTGGGGAAAGACTTCTCAAGATTACGGAAAGTTTCGGGACATCTATCCCCCATTATTTTATCAGAAAATAGTAGAGAGAAATTGCGGCACTGCCGGACAGGAAGTGTTGGACATCGGAACAGGAACGGGCGTTCTGCCCCGAAATATGTACCGGTTCGGGGCACATTGGACAGGCAGCGATATTGCTCCAAATCAGATCGCAGAGGCAAAACGGCTTTCGGCGGGTATGGAAATCTCCTATCTTGTTTCGCCGGCGGAGGAACTGGACTTTGCCGGAAAGCAGTTTGACTGTATTACTGCCTGTCAGTGCTACTGGTACTTTGACAATCAAAAGGCGGCTCCGGTATTTGCAAGGCTTCTGAAGCCGCATGGGAAACTGTTTCTGCTCTGCATGGAGTGGCTGCCATATTCAGACAAGATTGCTGAAGCCAGCGAAAAACTGGTGTTGCAGTATAATCCAAAATGGAGTGGAGCAGGAGAAACCAAGCACCCGATTTCCGTTGCACCGGAACTGTTGGAATACTTTGATCTGACCTATCACGAGGAATACGAATTGGACGTGTCCTTTACCCGCACCAGCTGGAACGGTCGTATGAAAGCTTGCCGCGGTATCGGAGCTTCGCTGACGCCGGAAGAAATTGCGGCATGGGAAAAAGAACATTTGCAGTTGTTGGAGCGTATTGCACCGGAGACATTTTTGGTACGGCATTATGCGGCAATTGCGGAACTGCGAAAGAAGTAAACATGCATCGGATACAAGCAAAAAACATCTTATCTGCCACAAATGGTATGAATCTGTATCGTGGTTGCACACACGGCTGCATCTATTGCGACAGTCGTTCGGCATGCTATCAAATGGGACACGATTTTGAAGATGTGGCAGTGAAAGAAAACGCTCCACAGTTGCTGGAGGAAGCTTTGCGGAGAAAGCGGCGGCTCTGCATGATCGGAACCGGTGCCATGAGCGATCCGTATTTACACTGCGAAGAACAGCTGGGGCTGACACGGCAATGCCTGGAGTTGATTGCAAAATATGGATTTGGTGCAACGGTATTGACGAAGTCGGATCGCGTTTTAAGAGATCTGGATCTGCTGCAAAAGATTCAGCAGAATGCAAAGTGTGTGGTGCAGATGACGTTGACCACGTGGAACGAAACGCTCTGTCGCATTCTGGAACCCCATGTCTGCACCACTAGACGGCGGTATGAAGTGCTGAAGATTATGCAGGCAAATGGAATTCCAACGGTGGTATGGCTCACGCCGATTTTGCCGTTTTTAAATGATACAGAGCAAAATCTCCGCGGCATTCTGGAATACTGTTTTGATGCTGGTGTAAAAGGCATTTGCTGTTTCGGTATGGGCGTTACTCTGCGGGAAGGCGATCGGGAATTCTTTTATGCACAGTTGGACAAGCATTTCCCCGGCATGAAAGAGCAGTACATACGTCGGTTTGGAAATGCTTATGAGTGCTCCAGTCCCAATCAGGCACGGCTCATGACAATTTTCCGCGAGTCTTGTGCCAAGTATGATGTCATGTATGAACCAAATCAAATTTTCGCCTACTTGCGGGAATTTCCGGAATGTCATCGGCAGTTGTCTTTGTTTTAGTGTGTTGTGTGAACGCTAAGAAAACGCTGCATAAAGCCCGTCTGACGGCTTTGCACGCAATCTGGTTACACGAGCTTTATTCAGTATTGCCCTAATTTTATATGTTCTCAATCAAATAAAATTAGTATACTATGTAAAAGATAAATGATTCACAAAAAAATTCACTGTCATCATAAAAGTAAAATTGTCCTGAAGAAACAGACTTTCTTCAGGACGATTTTTGTTGTTATTTTCCGGTAGGTGCTTTCGTTTCCAGCCAACGCAGCATTTCGTGGAACCCGTCTTCTGTCATGGGATACGTCTGTTCCTCCTCGATGTCTGCCAGTTCCGAACAAAGACGGCTGTGCCAGATCTGCACGGTGAAGTTCTCCCCCGGTATGATCTTATAGCTAAGCTTGCCGTAGCTGCCGGTAAAGGTGTTTCCGAATTCAAAATAGGTGTACTGTGGAATGTCATAGACTTCCGATGCAGGATTTTTTCGCATGTTCTTTTTCTCCTATGCCAGCCGCCTGAAGCAGCGGAATGACTTCTTTTAAATTTTCGGCGATGCCAAACAAGCGGTCCCTGTCCCCTGCTTCCGGCGGTGTCAGGTCGGGAACCAGAATCATATTACAGTGTGCGGACAGCCCTGCGGTAATGCCGTTGGGCGAATCCTCAATTGCCACGCACTGTTCCGGCGGCAAGTGCAGAGCCTTTGCCGCCACCAGATAGATGTCCGGATCCGGCTTGCCGTGAAGCACCTGATTACCGCCGACAATTTGCGGAAACTGCCCAGCCAGTCCAGCCAGTTCCAGCCGCTGTTCTGCCAGTTCTTTGGAGGTGGCGGTGGCAATGGCATAAGGCAGTCCGGATTCACGGCAGAATTGCAGCAACTCTGCAATGCCGGATTTCTGTTCTACGCCGTGCTCTGCAATATATTGGGAAACTAGTTCCCGCCGGCGGTCACGTACTTTGAAATAGTCAAAGTTTTCTCCGTAAAGCTGCCGGAAGTAAGGCTGGGCGTGGGCGGCACAGCAGCTTCGGACATGCAGGGCGGCTTCTTCTGACATGGGATACCCCAGTTCCTTTGCACTTTGCAGCCAGCAGCGGAAATAGATTTTTTCCGTATCCAGCAACACGCCGTCCATATCAAAAATCAATCCGCGAATGGTGCTCACTGGTTCTGTCCTCCTGCATTGGTCAGCATCTGCCGCAGGGCTGCCAAGTCGAAACCATTTACCATGGAATCCGTGTACACGTCAGCACACTGATATGCCTGTTGGGAAATGGTTTCACTGCCCAGCAGATAATAGCACAGGCGAACGGCATCGGCGATGTTAACGGTACCATCTAGTGTGACATCACCCTTCTGCCATGTCGGCTGTGCAGAAGTTTCTGTAGTTGATGTGGTTGTGTCACTTTCGCTGACAGAAGACGAAGCTGTTGTCGTTTCTGTAGTAGTTTCTTCCGACGATTCTGTTGCAGAGGTTTCTGTAGAAATGGTAGTTGCTTCTGTTGTGGTCGAAACGGTTGTTTCTGTTGTTGCTTCTGTAGAAGTTGTAGTTGTTTCAATTGCAGTTGTTGTGGTTTCGGTAGCGGTAGTCACTTCTGTCGTTGTTGCAGGTGTCGGTGTGGGTGTTGTACCGTTCAGGTAAGCAGATACCTGCTCCGACCAGTACTTTCCCATGCAGGCGTAGCCGGCTTCATTGGGGTGTACGCCGTCCTTTAATCCCGTTTTCACATCTACAACGCTGTTGATGTCTGCAAACCGAATTCGTGCTCCGGCAGCCTGCTTTTTCTCTACCAGTTCTTTGACAGAGGCATTGTAGTTGTCTACGCTCTGCTCTACCAGTGCTGTAAATTCTTCCGGATTGTTTTCATAGGAATAGCCGCTGGACTGATATGCCCAGAGCCAGTCATGCCGTACTGATACGTCAATATCCGGTACTGATGCCACGAACAGCATGCTGTTGCTGTCTATGCTGTCCAGCAACTTGTCTACCAGTTTTTCCAGACGGTCTGTAATGCCGGCATTCTGGTTGTCCAGCAGATCATTGGTGCCGATTTGCAGCAGGACAATATCCGGATCGTATGCTTCGATCATATTGCCTGTGACATTGTTATTGTAATAAGTTGTGTCAAAAATGGTTTCATACAGTCCCTGCCGACTTCCGATTTTCTCAATGGCATAGCCGCTGTAGCCGGCATGGGCGGGGTCATACTGGAATGTTACGCCGTCAGAGGTGGTGTAGGAAACGGAATCAGACCAGTTGTTTTTCGGTCCTACCATATCGAAATTGGTAAACCCTTTTTGCTGCATTTCGTAGCAAAAGTATTTCCGATAGCCGTTGTCCCCGTTGATATAGCCGTCTGTAATGGAGTCTCCCATTGCCAGAATCCGTACCGGTTCTGTAGAGTCTTCTGCGGCAACCGGTGCAGCTGCCATACCGGCTGCAAGGGGCAGTACGCCGATACAAAGGCTTGTTAAAACGGCAAGTATTTTTTGTTTTATCATATTATTCTTCCTTTCATGTAATTCCTTATTCCTGAATTAATTTGACAAGAGTATCTGTGATCACAGTGCCGCCCTCGTCATTCGGGTGTTGTCCGTAAACGGTTTTTGAAGCATCTGACGGGTCTGCCAACAGGGAGGCAACATCAAAATAAATCGCTCCGTTGTCCTTGGCAATGCCCTCTACCGTTTCGTTATAGGCAGTTCGAATTCCATCCAATTCTGGTGTCATGTCAAATGGCGGAGAGTTCCACAAAATCGTGCGAATGCCGGCATTGGTACAAGTTCTGGTGATCTTCCGGACATCTGCTTCGATTTCTTCCGGTGTGGCATGACCAGTGCCGCCATAAGGTCCGCTGATGATGTCGTTGGTGCCGAATGCCACGGTAATCAGATCTGCACCGGCAACAGCACGATTCAGCCAGTTGCCCTGCCGGGCACAGTCAGAGGCACGGGCATAGCCGATTCCCAGATTCCACAGGCTGTAATCTTCTGTACCCAATTGATCCAGCAGCTGGGCTGCCCAGAATTGATACCCGAATTCGGAAGTCTGGCATCCCTGTGTGACAGAGTCCCCCAACGTGACAATTCGGGTCTTGACTTTTCGGTCACAGCCCACAAGCTGGGGCACAGGAATTTCATTGGTGTAGAGGAATCCCTTTCCGTCCCCTTTATCTGCATAGGCATAGGTCAGGTTAGACATGGCAATTGCCGGAATATTTGTTCCATTGACTGTCCATTCCCACAGCAGATAGTGCCCTTCCGGTACGTTCAGCGTTACAGGATCGCTCCAGAAAGTTTCGTCCGGAGCAACTTCTTTGGCGGCACTGCCGGAAAAGGTCACAGCTGCGGAAACTGTTGGTTCCACGTTGGCATCGAATTCCGTGCCGCCGTCATAGACAGTTGCCTTTTCAATGGTGTAGCTGCCGCCGGACATGCCCACATAACTTTCGCTGCCGTCACCCCATGTGGAATCTACCGTATTGGAAAAGTAAAACCGGTAGTCATACTCCCCCGCCGCTTCTACCGGAAACCATGCCCGATAGGTCACATGTTCTGCATTTTTGATAACGGTATTGCTACCGGTAGAAATCACGGTATTGGACACGTAAGTATCCAGCAGAGAAAGTTCCTGAGCTGCTGTTGAAGTAGTTTCGGCACTTTCTTCTGTTGGCGTACTTGATGTGCCGCAGCCTGCAAAGGCTATGGTCAATGCTGCCGTTGTCAGAAGTGCCAAAATTTGTTTCCATTGGATTCTTTTCATACAACGCCTCCCGCCTTTTTCATCTTGACTCATTGTAGCACGGCAATTTTCTTTTGTCAAGGACAATTTTATGCTTTTTCTTTTTGCAAATTTGTTTTTAAAGTGAATTTATGCACAATAAAATTGCAGTGCTGTTAGAATTTTTTATATGAAACGCTTGCTTGTAGAGCAAGAATGTGCTATAATAAAAATGTTCGTGAGAAAATTGGCATGAAAGATGTATGCCACAACTGAAAAAAGGAGAATTGAAATGAAAAAACGCATCTTTGCGGGAATTACGGCAAGCATTCTTGCTCTTTCCTGTGCTGTACAAGTGCCGGCAATTTTGTCCGCTTCGGCTGCTGGAAATTATGAAATGCAGTTGAACATCAAATTGAACGGTGAAAAGAAAGCAATCAGCCCGTATATCTACGGTGTGAACGAAGCCGGAAATTCAACCAGTTTGAAAAAAGTGACAACGCATTCGCTGCGGCAGGGCGGCAATCGTTTTACTGGCTACAACTGGGAAAATAATTATTCCAATGCCGGTCGGGACTGGAACGATAGTTCTGACACAAACATGGGAGATGTGACAGACGGTCCGGCATATCAGGCACGCCGACTGTCGAAGGAAGCTGCTGAAAATAACGTAGACTACAAAATGGCAACGCTGCAAATGGCGGGTTATGCTTCCGCAGATAAAAATGGAACTGTGGCAGCTTCGGAAGTAGCACCGTCCTCTCGTTGGAATAAGGTGGAATTTCAGAAAGACGGTGCACTGTCTGACACGCCGGATCTGACGGACGACACGGTATACATGGACGAGTATGTCAATTATCTGATCAATAATCTGGGGGATTCTACAACTTCTACCGGTATTCAGGGCTATAATCTGGACAATGAACCGGTACTCTGGAATGATACGCACCCTCTGCTGCACAAGGACGAAGTTTCCAACAGCGAACTGATCTCCAAGTCGGTTGCTCTGGCAAAGGTGGTAAAGGATCTTGATCCGAACGCAGAAATTTACGGTCCGGCATTCTGGGGCATTCTCCCCTGCGTACAGGCAGGAAGCGGCGACAACTTCAAGGATCCGGATTGGGAAGCTGTCAAAGGACAGTATTCGTGGTATATGGATTACTACCTGAAACAAATGGCAGATGCAGAGCAGGAAAACGGCAAACGACTGTTAGATGTAGTTGATGTTCACTACTATGCACAGGACTGCGAAACAGATGACGGCATTTTGCAGGCAGCGAGAAGCCTGTACGATCCGAATTACAAGGAAAACAGCTGGCTGACACAGTGGTTTGGGGGTTCGTTCCCGTTCCTCACCAGAATGCAGGAGTCTATTGACAAGTACTATCCGGGTACCAAGCTGGCACTGACGGAGTACAATCTGGCAAACATCAGCAAGGAATCTACAACTGGAAAATCTGTAATTTCTGCCATTGCAGAAACTGAAGCGTTGGGGGCTTTTGCCGATCAGGGCGTATATCTGGCAACCTATTGGGGAACGCTTTCTCTTTGTCCGTATGTGACCAGTGCGATCAACCTTTACACTAACTATGACGGCAATGGCGGTGCATTCGGGGATACCCTTGTGGAGTCTTCCTCTGCTGACCTGTCTAAGGCGGCAATCTTTGCGGCAATTGATGGCTCTGATGACAGTGAAGTGACTACAGTGATTTCCAACAAGGATAAGGAAAATACAGAAAAAGCGGTTATTTCTCTGGAAGGCACAGACACTGACTATCAGAGTGCTGTTGTCTATGCTATCACACAGGACAGCAGCGATATTCAGATTCTGGATGTGCAGAATGATGTTTCCGGCAATCAGGTAACTGTAGAACTGCCGCCGTTGTCTGTGGCTCAAGTGGTGATTTCTGACGAAAAGACCAATGTGACAATTCCGGAAAAACCGAATGTTGAAATCAAAAAAACCACTTACAATATCAGCGATTTGTCGACAAATACCGCAGGCAATCCGATGATTCCGCTGGGTGACAAGGAACACCTGAAAGAAATTATTGTGAACGCTACTGTATCTTCGAATGCCGGATCTTCGTGGGCTGTCGGCGGCGGAGCTCTCTGCTTTAACGAAGTCGTGAAAAAGGGTTCCTCCTCTGCTGGCGTTTGGGGAAACAAGTCTTTCCAATACCGTCTGGGCACAAGTGATATAACAGTTCCTTTTGACGATCAGTTTACTATTTCTTTGAGTGACGGCAAGAGTGAAAATATTACTGGTTCCTGCAATGATGAAAGTGCAGAATTACAGAACTGGTGGGCTTCTTCCGAAAACGATTCCAAAAACGGCGAAGATATCTCTACTACATTTAATACAGTGACATTGGTGTATGAATACAATTATGACAAACCGGACGAAACGACTACAACGCCGGCAGAAACAACGATGACAGAATCCACTTCGGAAACTGTTTCTGAAACCACTGCTTCTACAGAAGAAACAGCATTGACTACAGAGAGTACCGCTGCTTCGACGGAAAGCAGCAACACCACTGCTGTGTCCTCGGAAGAAACAACCACGACTGCAACAGAAACTACCTCTGCTGCAACTTCTTCTGAACAGGTGAACCCGTCCGCAGTTTTGTATGGCGATGTTACGCTGGATGGCAGAGTGGATATTACTGATGCGGTGCTGCTGAACAAGGCAACTGCTGGTCAGGTAGAACTGAATGTACAGGCAAAGGGCAATGCTGACTGCAACGCTGATGGACAGACGGACAGCAATGATGCAATTTGCCTGCTGCGGTTCTTGGTGCATATCATCAACACGTTGCCGGAACAGTAAGCCTCTGCAAATATTTATGACAACGAAAGCCACTCCGATTTTGGAGTGGCTTTTTTGTTTGGATTCGTTTAACAATATTTACAGAAGCGAAAGCTGTCCGCTTTCCGGCAGATCTTTCGCCATGCCACCAGTTGCCGGAATGGTTTTTACACGATATTTTTTCAGTGCAATGCATTCTTCTTCGTTCAGCACACGTGCTTCGCAGACAAGGTGTTTTGCTTTCAATGTGACTACCTGTACGCCCTGTGTATCACGGGTGGACTTTGCGGAAATCAGTGCAGTATCTGCCAGCACTGCCCGATTGCCGTCTGTACGGAAAAAGACGGAGCAGGATTCCTCGCCGCTTGGAATTTGCAGAATTTGTACCAGTGGCGAACGGTCGCTGTAAGCCTTTTGCAGCTTCTTACGGTTGGTTTTCGTTGCGTAGGCAGACATCGGTACACGGGCCGCCTTTCCGTTGGCAAATACAAAGAGCAGATCACCTTGGTAATCTGCGGTGGCAATCATTTGCACCACGAATTCCCCGTCAGCAAATCCCAGTTTTGCCGGAATGTAATCGCCCATGACGCTGGCTTTGGTTTCCGTAAAGTCGCTGGCTCTGGTTTTGTAAACCTGCTGTTGGTTGGTGAAAAACAGCAGTTCGATGCAGTTGGTGGTTTCCAGATGACAGACGATCTGGTCTTCCTCTTTCAGCTTTTGTTCGCTGCTCATGCGGAGAGAAGCTGGTGTGATCTTTTTGAAGTAACCACTCTGCGACAGAAACAGGTGTACCGGATAATCGGGAATATCTTCTTCGTCTGGTTCTTCCTCGATGTCAGACGCATAATAGAACAGTGTCTTTCGGGGCTGTCCGTATTTTTTTGCGGTTTCTTTCAACTCTGCAATGATGATTTTCTTCATCTTTTTCGGATCCGCAATGGTTTCTTCCAGTTCGGCAATTTCCTGTTTCAACTGGTCGATCTCCTGCGTGCGTTTCAGAATGTATTCCCGATTCAAGTGCCGCAGTTTGATCTCCGCCACATATTCTGCCTGAATCTCATCAATGCCGAAGCCGATCATCAGATTTGGTACAACATCTGCTTCTTCGACGGTTTCCCGCACGATGCGAATTGCCTTATCAATGTCCAGCAGGATTTTTTCCAGACCAAGGAGCAGATGCAGTTTTTCCTGTTTTTTCTGGAGATCGAATACCAGACGGCGGCGGACACATTCCAGACGGAATGCGGACCATTCCTCCAGAATTTCTCGCACGCCCATAACGCGGGGTGCTCCGCCGACCAGAATATTGAAGTTGCAGGAGTAGTTGTCTTGCAGCGGTGTCATGCGGAACAGCTTCTGCATGACCTTTTCCGGATCAGAGCCACGCTTTAAGTCAATGGCAATCTTCAAGCCGTCAATGTCGGTTTCGTCGCGGACGTAAGAAACTTCCCGTAGTTTGCCCTGTTTGATGCAGTCCACGATCTTGTCCTTGATTGCTTCAATGGTGGTGCTGTACGGGATTTCTGTGACTTCCAGACAGTTGTCCTGTTTGTTGTAGTTCCATTTTGCACGGACAGTTACACTGCCGCGACCGGTATCATAAATTTTTTGCAGTTCTGTTTCATTGTAGAACAGAAAGCCGCCGCCGGGAAAATCCGGTCCTTTCAGTGTAGACAGAATATCATGCTTCGGATTTTTCAGCACGGCAATGGTTGTTTCGCAGACTTCTGCCAGATTGAACGGGCAGACGCTGCTTGCCATGGAAACGGCAATACCTACATTGGCATTGACCAGTACGGTGGGAAATGTTGCCGGAAACAGTGTCGGCTCCTGCATGGTATTGTCGTAGTTCGGAACAAAGTCTACTGTGTCTTTGTCAATATCCCGAAACAGTTCGTTACAAATCGGTTCCAGTTTGACTTCCGTATAACGGGAGGCGGCGTATGCCATATCTTTTGAATATGCCTTACCGAAGTTTCCCTTGGATTGCACGTAGGGGTGCAGCAGTGCCTCGTTGCCTCTTGCCAGACGCACCATGGTCTCATAGATGGCACTGTCACCGTGGGGATTCAGCCGCATGGTCTGCCCTACAACGTTTGCCGATTTGGTCAGCCCGCCGGTGAGCAGTCCCATTTTATACATGGTGTACAGCAGTTTCCGGTGAGAAGGCTTGAAGCCGTCGATCTCCGGCAGTGCACGGGAAATGATAACGCTCATGGCGTAGGGCATATAGTTTTTTTCCAGTGTATCTGTAATTTTTTCTTCTTCCACAATGCCGGCACCGGCAATATAGGCATTGGGAATTGCATTTTTCTTAGGTTTTTCAGATTGCTTTTTTCGTGCCATTTTTGCCCTCGCTTTTATGAAATGTCCGCCAGTTCCAGATACTCGCTACCGTATTCTGCAATGAAGTCTTTTCGCCCCTGCAGGTCATCGCCCAGCAGAATGTCGAACATCTTTGCTGTTTCTTCGATGCCTGCCGCAGTCACCTGAATCAGCCGGCGTGTTTCCGGATTCATGGTTGTCAGAGCCATCATGTCTGCTTCGTTCTCGCCCAGACCTTTTGAACGCTGGAGAGTGTACTTCTCCCCTTCCAGTGTTGCTAGAATCTCTGTTTTTTCCTTTTCGGTATAGGCAAAGTATGTCCGCTTTTTGGTTGTGATTTCAAACAGCGGAGATTCTGCGATATACACATAGCCTTTGTCGATCAGTGTCGGTGTCAGACGATACAGCATAGTGAGAATCAGTGTTCGAATCTGGAAACCGTCTACATCGGCATCGGTACAGATGACAATTTTATTCCAACGAAGACCTTCCAGATGGAAAGAGGAAATATCCTTGTTTGCCTTGGTAGTAACTTCTACCCCGCAGCCCAGCAGCTTGACAATATCAGTAATGATCTCGTTTTTGAAGATCTTGTTGTAGTCTGCTTTCAGGCAGTTCAGGATTTTGCCACGAACCGGAATGACTGCCTGAAATTCTGCATCTCGTGCCATTTTTACGGAACCCAATGCAGAGTCACCCTCCACGATGTACAATTCCCGACGGGACAGATCTTTGCTCCGGCAGTCTACAAATTTCGGGATCATGTTGGTGACGTCAATGCTGCCGGTCAGCTTTTTCTTGAGGTTCAGACGGGTCTTTTCGGCATTTTCACGGCTGCGTTTATTGATCAGCACCTGTGCTGCAATTTTTTCTGCTTCGTCCGGATTTTCAATAAAGTAGATCTCCAGCTGATGCTTGAGGAATTCCGTCATGGCTTCGTAGATAAATTTATTGGTGATCGCCTTTTTGGTTTGGTTCTCATAGCTGGTTTCTGTGGAAAAACTGGAAGAAATCAGCACCAGGCTGGATTCCACGTCCTCAAATTTCAGTTTGGCTTCACTTTTCAGGTATTTGTTATTCTGTCGCAGATAGGTATCGATCTGGGATACCAGTGCCTGCCGCACAGCTTTATCCGGCGAGCCGCCGTGTTCCAGCCAGCTGGAATTGTGATAGTATTCCAGTCGCTGTACCTGATTGGAAAAAGTCAGAGCCACATTCAGCTTCACCTTATAGGTCGGCTTATCCTCACGGTCACGGCCCTCTCGCTGGCAGCTCCAGTTCTGTACGGAAGTCAGTGTGTTTTCTCCGGCGATTTCCCGCACATAGTCTGCAATACCATTTTCGTAGAGATACTGTCGTTCGGTAAAAGTGCCGTCAGCTTCTTCTTTTCGGTAGAGGAACAACAGGTTCGGGTTGACAACTGCCTGCCGCCGCAGAGTGTCACAGAAATAATCATCTGGTATTTCGATCTCTGTAAAAACGTCCAGATCCGGTAGCCAGTGAGTTCGTGTGCCAGTCTGCTTCTTCTTGGTCGGCTTCTTTTGCAGTCCGCCTACATTGACACCCTTTTCGAAATGCAGGTTGTACTGAAAGCCGTCACGAATGATCTCTACGTCCATGTAAGAGGAAGCGAACTGTGTGGCACAAAGTCCCAGACCGTTCAGTCCCAGAGAATACGCGTAGTTGTCATCATTGGAGTTGTATTTACCGCCTGCATAGAGTTCACAGTAGACCAGTTCCCAGTTATAGCGGTTCTCGTTTTTATTGAAATCTACCGGACAGCCTCTGCCGAAGTCTTCCACTTCAATGGAATTGTCCTGATAGCGTGTCACGACGATCTTGCTGCCGTATCCGGCACGTGCTTCATCGATAGAGTTGGAAATGATTTCAAAAACCGAATGGGCACAGCCGTCCAGTCCGTCAGAGCCAAAAATGACACCGGGGCGTTTTCGTACCTTGTCTGGTCCTTTGAGCATCGTGATACTTTCATTATCATAAGATTGCTTTTTCGCCATGTTCGTTCCTTTCTACCGGAAAAGTTCCGGCTTTTTCAGCGGTTTTTCTGCATGAAAAAGTTTCCGCTTGTAGTGCATTATTTCTATCATACCACAAAACTAACGGAAAATCAAGCTTTTTCTGAAATTTTGAAAGAATCAGCATAAGAACTCTCACAGAATTGCCGGATTTTTTTGTGGTTCTGCCTAGGAATTTCATTTGGACAGTATTCTGTCAGCTTTATGTGCAGTTGTCATGGGAATTCAAAGAAATGCGTTGATTTTTGCATGGATTTCTGCTATAATAGCAGAGAATAAGAACACTGAAAAAGAGAGGCTATGCAACTATGATATTGTTATCTGCACAAAATATTGCCAAGACATATATGGAACGAAAAGTACTGGACGACGTTTCCTTCTTTTTGAATGAGGGTGATAAGGTGGGGATTATCGGCATCAATGGTACCGGAAAGTCTACACTTTTGCGAATCCTTGCCGGAGCCGAAGAGCCGGACAGCGGTAATGTCATTCGCACTAACGGAATCCGCATCTCATACCTGCCGCAAATTCCGGAGTTTGAACCGCACGGCAGCGTATTGGAACAAGTCATGCTGCATTTGCCGGCAGATCTTAAAGAGGCAAAGACGTTTGAAGCGAAGTCGATTTTGGGAAAATTGGGCATTACAGACGAAACCAGAGATATTAGTACATTGTCCGGCGGCGAAAAGCGGCGTGCCGGCATTGCTGCTGCTCTGATTCAGCCCAGCGATGTTTTGCTGCTGGACGAACCGACCAACCATATTGACAACGAAACGGTTCGATTGCTGGAAGAACAGTTATTGAAATATCGGGGTGCCATTGTTATGGTAACCCACGACCGATACTTTCTAAACCGCATTACCCGAAAAATCGTTGAAGTAGACAGAGGAAAGATTTTTGAATATGAGGGAAATTACAGTACGTATCTGGAACAGAAAGCACAGCGGGAAGTTGACGCAGAAGCAAAGGAACGAAAAAATCGTTCTTTGTATCGGCAGGAGTTGGAATGGATTCGCCGCGGCGTTCGTGCAAGAGGCACCAAATCTAAAGATCGGATCGCACGGTTTCACGAATTGGAAAATCGTGAGAAGCCAGCAGAAGCAGAAAAAATGCAGCTGCAATCGGTTTCCTCTCGACTGGGAAAGAAAACTGTGGAAATTCATGCAATCACCAAGGCTGTGAATGGCAGAATGCTGATTCATGATTTTTCCTACCAACTTCCACGCGATGCCAGAATCGGCATTGTTGGGCAAAATGGTGCCGGAAAGTCCACGCTGATCAAGATGCTCTGCGGACAAATCTCGCCGGACAATGGTTCTATTGAACTCGGTGATACAGTACGCATTGGCTATTTTTCTCAAGAGTGTGAAAGCATGGATCCCAACCAGCGAGTCATTGATTACATTCGGGGAACTGCAGAGCGAATTCAAACACCGGACGGCACGGTTACTGCGGCGACAATGCTGGAGCGATTCCTTTTTACTTCAGAATTACAGTGGAATCGAATTGAAAAGTTGTCTGGCGGTGAACGGAAACGGCTTTATCTTTTGAAAGTGCTGATGACTGCCCCAAATGTGTTGCTGCTGGACGAGCCGACCAATGATCTGGATATTGCAACACTTACTATTTTGGAGGACTATCTCCGCAGTTTTCAAGGGGCTGTTCTTGCGATTTCTCATGACCGGTATTTCTTAGATAAAATGGCTTCGGAAATCTGGGAACTGACGGGGAACGGTGAGGTTCGCCGCTACAACGGCAATTATCAGGATTACATGGAAAAGGCTCTGCCAGAAAATGCGACAGAAAAGCCCAAAAAGCAAACGGAAAAGAAAGAACGCGTTTTCAACGGCAGGAAAAAGCTGAAGTTTTCTTTCAAGGAGCAGCGGGAATACGATACCATTGATGATGAAATTGCCGATTTGGAAGAACAGATTCGGCTGACAGAAACGGAGATTACTGCGAGTGTGTCGGATTATGTGAAGCTGCAGGAATTGTCTGACCGGAAAGAAGAACTGGAAGTGCTTCTGGCAGAGAAAATGGAGCGTTGGGTGTATTTGAATGATCTGGCGGAACGGATTGCGAATGGGGAAATGGAGTAAAATGTGATAGAATAAGAGCGTGTTCTGTTTTTCGCAGGGCCGAAGAATTCTGGATTTGTATGTTGTACGTTGGGAGATTGAAGTCTATTTCCGTGATTGCAAGATGAAGCTTGCTGTTGATAAGTATCAGATTCGATCCGCAAATGGAATCAAACACTTCTGGCTCATTGCATCTCTTGCTTACATGATCGCTTGCTTCGAATCAAAACGGTACAATTTCTCGGAAGGATATCATTTGCTGTCCCAAACGATTCGAAGAGAGCAGATCTCTTTCATTTTTGACTATGCTCAAAACGGTGGGGATAAGTCTGCCCTTTTGGAGAATATTGCTTAACCACTTTTGTGCATTTTCACGAAAACGGTGTTGGGATGCTCATTTATAGTATAGATTATACCTCATCTTCCTTTCCCAGATCACAAATAACACTTACCGCTTCGTTATTTTCCTCTGGCCATCCTGTCGTATTATACACTTTAAACGCTGCTACTAGGGAATTAATCAATTTATGATCTTCTACTATCATGTTTACTGAAATATCAATACGACTGATTTCCCAAATGACATTCTTGCCATTAATTCTTTTTTTAGCTTGAACAGGAATTGGTTGTCCATTATACATAAATATAAATTCTTCAATACATTCTAAAGTTTCTTTGTGTGTATAACAATGAGATAACCACATATTACTGCTATTGTCTATTGTGATATATGAAGGTGTGATTCCTTCCATTATATCCCTATAGTTTCCGTAGGGATTTTTTATCTTCATATCTGATATCTTTTTCTTCTCAGAAATTGATAACTTTTTGTTTACAAACGCCATAATAAAGACCTCCAATGTACTGAACTCAATCGTACATATATTTTTTCAACTATAAATGAGCATCCCTAAGGCAACACCGCACAATTGCCAAACAAGCAAAAATATGATATAATAGATATATGGAAAGACAAATGACTATATGGAAAGACAAATGACGCTGGCAGAAATCAACGATGAACTTGGTGCAGCCAGAACCAATAAAAAAGAATTTTTAGAAAAGCTTGAAACAATCATACCATGGGAAACATTTTTTGAACTGATACAGCCGAGTTGTTACAAAGGAGAACTTGGCAATAAACCATACCCATTGGAATTGATGCTGAGAATATTCATATTGCAGAATGTCTACAATCTCGCAGACATGGCAGTCATGAACGAAGTGATCGACAGCCGTGCATTCTCCAATTTTTGTGGAATCAACTCACCGAGCGAAGTCCCAAACGGTGATACGAGATGTAGATTTATCAATTTTTTCCTCGTTTGCGTTTTGATATTTTGTTTTACGATATTCGTTCACTTTACTTTTCGCAGTTTCCAGATTTTCAAAATCCTTTCTAATTTCACCTACTGTTGTATTTTTATTATATCCACAAAATGAAATTTTTATATCTTTTTTGTCTTCGGCCATTATTTTCTCTCCTTAAAATTTGTGCAGTATTGCCTTGAATCTCATCTGCCCTCTTGCTTGTTCTTCAAAAAAGCCAGACAGGCATTTGCAGTTCCGTGGGTGAAGCCTTGCTTGTCGATCAACATGGTGAAATCCTGACGGGCAAAATATAGAACGATCCACCGTTTATCGCATCGAATCCATGTCAGGTTCTCATATTCCAGCTGGTATTTTTCCAAGGAGGAAGTACTCATCATGCGGATACATTCCGGTAAAAAAGTGTACTGATTGACTGCCTGCAGATCCAGTTTTTTCCTTGTGCGGCGAATGCGGTCTTGTATCTGTTTTTTCGGTAGATGCCACATCCAAAAGGCGGCTGCCAGCAACAGTAAAAATAAGAAATCCAAAAATCCAAGGTGAAAGTCTGCCGTATCGCCAATTTCCAACAAAATTCCCCGATAGATCAGCCGTTCCAAAAACGGTATTGCCAGCAGAATTCCAATGGCACGGCAGATAATGCAGTGCTGTTTCTTCTGCATCTGTAAAATTGCAGCGTATCCGTCTTCTGTAATGCGTGTTGTGTTCTCAAAGTAGTCCAAAACGGCACCTCCTGTTTCTGCGATATTTTTATTATACCATGCGGGAAACGGTTTGTAAAGTTGTTTCGGAAAAAAGTCGAATTATGTCTTGACGAAACTGGGGCTTCTATGGTACAATAAAATATACACAAAACTAAATTTTTATATTGGAGGAAAACTGTATGAAGTTCACAAAAATCATAGCTGCTGCACTGGCACTGCTCTGCGGTTCTGCCATGCTGCCGAAAGCCACTGTCGGTGCGGAAGAAGTACTCTTGGATTCTGGCATTGATTACACGGAATCTACGGAAACACTTGGGAATCCGGGAGCCGGATACAGTTCTGGTGTTGCGGTCAGCTGCAAGCCTAACGACACCAAGGTGTACAACCCGACTGCTAGTCTGGTGGTGCTCTTTGTGGACATTGGCGGCTTTTCCAGCGGAGCAAACGGAACGACTGACGACAGCGGCAATTATACCGCTGGTACGGACTATGATCTGGACGAAACGTTCTTTACAAACTTCCGAAAAACATTGGAAAACTGCCGCAAAAACGGCTGTACCATTGGTATTCGTTTTCGGTATGATGCGAATGGTGTCCGCAATCCTGAACCGGCTACTTTTGAGCAGATGTGCAAGCATATCGAACAAATACGGAAAGACGGTTTTCTGGAAGATTACAAGGACATTATTGCCTATGTAGAAAGCGGCTTTGTGGGTTGCTACGGCGAACAATGGGGCGGAAAATACTGCTCTTTGGAAGACAAGGCGAAGCTGCTGGATCTGTTGTTAGATGTGGTTCCTGACCCGATTCCGGTAACTGTAAGAACACCGAATATCTTTGCCAAATGGGCCGGCATTGAGGAATCGGAACTGGGAGAATATGTGCTGGAACCGAACAGCAAGGCTTCCCGTGTGGGATTGTACAACGACGGTTACATGGGTTCTGATTCCGACCTGGGAACGTTTCACAATCGTGAACGAGATTTGAAGTGGCTGCGGCAGCAGACATATACCTCCTATTATGGCGGAGAGTTTTCCGGAAATCTGGACTTTGCCAAACAGTACGATACATATCTTCCGGAAAATGCGGTGCCGGAAATGTATTATTCGCACTTGAGTTATATCAATTCGAATATTTTTAAACTGTATCAGGATTACACTTTCGGAAAAGAATATGATGTAGAGAACGTAGACAACAGTGCTTACTATGGGGAAACGGTTTTCAAATTCATACGGGATCACATTGGGTATCGTTTTGTGCTACGGGATTCCGATTTGAGCGAAAGCGTGGAGCAAAACGGTATTTTGAAAGTTTGCACCAAAATTGAGAATACCGGTTTTGCCAACCCGATTATGCAGCAAAAGGCAGAGATCATTCTGGAAAAGGACGGGAATTATATCCGGACAGCTGTTGATGCCAATGCAAACCAGTGGTATTCCTGCACAACTGTTTCTCCGGAATTCGACCTGAAGCTTCCCGCAGGCATTGAAGCCGGCAAGTGGAATGTCTATCTGAAACTTTCCACGGGAGAAAACGACATCAGCGAAACTAACGTTCGTTCTATACAGTTTGCCAATCATGATACCTGGAACTCTGCTCTGGGTGCCAATTATCTGGGTAGCTTTTCTGCAACGGAATCTGATAAGCCGCAGACAGACAACGACTTTTATCAGATCAACACAGAACAGGAACTCCCCCATTCTGACGGCTCTGTCTACACTTATCAGAACCTTTCTGTTGTAGACGGTATCTCCAGCAATGACACGGAATATGCGGAGGACAAGTGCACTGTCACAGACGATAATGGCAATCAGCTGTACATCACTAACAACGACCAATATTTATACGTCTTTGCTGATTTGACATATGATGCTGCTTCTCCGGTGTACAACCTTTCATTCCAGAACAAAACAAGTGGCAAACGGTGCTGGATCTACTATCAGGGAAACGGATTTGTGTATTTCAACAATGGTGTTCCCAGCGGATGTGTCCAGAAGCACGGCGGCAGAAAAGTCGAATTTCGGATCCCTTTGGGAGAACTGGTAGATTTGAAGGCTGGAACTGAAATTTCCAACATCAGTGTGACCATTCAGGATCAGGCAAATTCGTGGGTAAATGCTGGTTCTGTCAACGCGGACAGCTATATTTTACAGGACAATTTTGATGTGTATTCCGCAAAGCAGACAGTTTACCTTGCAGAAAAGGACACCATGCTGCTGACACCGGAAACCTCTGGAACGGGGCTTTCTTACCAGTGGTACCACAATGGAGAAGCAATTGACGGAGCAACGGAAAAAGCCTATACCGTTACAGCAAATACGCAGGAGGACTGCGGGGTTTATTCTGTTGCAGTTTCCTCTCCGAGTGGCACAGTGAAAATTGTGGAATTGTGTGATGTCAAGGGCATCATTTCTCAGACAATTTCGGGTGATGTGAATCAGGACGGCGTTGTCAACACGGCAGATATAGTGGTTTTGCAGAAATATTTGTTGGGAATCGATATACTGACAGAGGAACAGGCAGAACTGGCTGATACAACGGCAGACGGCACGGTGAATGGTTTAGATCTGGGATTGCTGCGGAGCATGATCGGATAAACAAGAAGTAAGGCAATATATCGCAGCTATAGGCAAAAGAAGTCGGAACAGAGTATGGAATATACTCTGTTCCGACTTTCTTCTTCCAGAAACTGTTTAAAAAATTAACCAGGAATTATTTTACTGCTTTTCTTTGCGATTTGCTTATGGTATAATATGAATAAGGATAAATTACCAGATTCGATTCCGCATATTGGGACATCCAGCCAAAACAAGAATTTCGCTTGTCACAAAATCATTGTTTTATGCGTTAAATTCTATGAGAACTGTTTTGGCTTGAAAATATGCGGAATCGATTTGGCTGTCCAAATCAATTACAAGGGAGATCAGAGGCGTTTATGAAAAAGAAGCATCTTCAGAAGCAAATTCTTGCTGCAATGCTGACTGGCGTAATTGTGGTAAACACTTGCCCGATTGTCGCTATGGCAGCAGAAACTATGCCGCCGGAAACGGAAATGGTGCAGGAAGCAACAGAAGAAACGACTGCAACAGAAGCGGCAGAAATCCCAGAAACTCCGGGAGCAGAAGTGCAAACGGAACTTTCCGGTTCGGAAGCTGTGGAAGTTACAACCGCAGAAGCGGAAACAGAAATGGCTGCGGCAGATGTTGAAACTGGAACGGAAGAAATTCCGCAGACGGATGCACCGGAGGATATCGCAGAAGATTCTGTCACGGCATTTGTCAACCGGCTGTACAACGTGTGCTTGGAACGGGAACCGGATTCTGCCGGCTTAAAAAATTGGCATGACAGGATCAGCAGCGACAGCATTTCTGCGGTAGATGCTGTTAAGGGATTTTTGAACAGCAAGGAATATCAGAACAGACAGCTCAGTGATGAAGTGTATATCGCTAATTTGTATCAGGTTTTCTTGAATCGAACCGGAAGCAGTTCGGAAATTCAGCACTGGCTGATTATTTATCAGCAGGGCGTTTCTAAAAACTATCTGATGCATGGCTTTTCCAATTCCACTGAATTCACAAATCTGTGTGCTTCTTACGGCGTGACACGCGGCAGTATTGCATTGACAGAAGAACGTGACAAGTATCCGAATGTTGCGAAAATGGTTGTGAACTGTTATGCTGTTCTGGACAGAACGCCAAGTGGCAGCGAGATCAACCAATGGATTTCTAAAACCAGAAACGGCGGTTCCGGAACTGCACTGGTCAAAAATATCCTGCAATCCCGTGAGTATCAGAACAAAAGCAAGAATGCCAGTGATGCAGATTATATTGCAGACCTCTATCAGGCGTTTTTCGGCCGCAGCTGCAATACTTCTGAGGTGCAATCGTGGAAAAATGTTTTGAGCAACGGTGTTTCCCGCAATTATCTGATGGCACAGTTTGCATCTTCGGCAGAATTCAAAAAGACTTGTTCTGCGGGCGGTATTTCCAGCGGAAATATTACACTGACTGAAGAACGGGACAAGCACCCCGGCGTGGCAAAAATGGTTGCTGGCTGTTATCAGATTCTGGGAAGAACGCCTGCGGGGACAGAAGTGGAAAACTGGGTCAAAAAGACGATCACTACCGGTTCTGGTGCGGAACTGGCAGACGGATTCTTCAAATCGCAGGAATATCACAACAAAAATACCAGTAATGCACAGTATGTCAACGACCTTTATACGGCAATTTTCGGAAGAACTGCCGACAGCAGAGGCTTTTCTTCGTGGAAAAACGCTTTGGACAATGGTACTTCCCGCGATACAGTTCGAAATGCCTTCTATGAGAGTGCTGAGTTCAAACAGCTTTGCAAAAAGAATGGTATTGTAGACAAGAAAAATCGCTATCCGAAAGCTGCGGCTGTTCTGAATCAGGTAGGCTGGGATCTGAAAGCGGCGTTCCAGTGGTCTGCCGGCATGAAGTATTCCAAGTACACGGCGACAGCTGCTCCGGGAACGGAATATTACGCAAATTATGGATTCACCTGCAAAACCGGAAATTGCTATGTTATGGCAGCTACATTCTGCGAAATGGCACGGGAACTCGGCTATGACGCAAAACAGATTTCCGGCAGCGTTCCGTTGAGAAGCGGCGGATATGGTCCGCACTCTTGGGTGGAAATTGAAATCAACGGAACTACTTATGTATTTGACCCCGACTTTACCAATGAAACCAAACGAAATGGATACCAGATCACATATGGACAGTCTGGTACATGGAGATACAATCGTGGTTCTGTAATGAACTGAGAAAACACAACTTGGGAATGGAGAAGAAAAATGAAGAAAACTTACATGACATGGCTTGCCGCATTTTTGGCAGCGGGTGTATTTTTGACTGGGTGCAGTCAGGAGAAGTCGTCTTCCAGTGAATCTGCAACTGAAGAAACTACAGCAGCAACGGTCGCTACTGCTACCACAGAAGAAACTGAACCGGCTACCGAAGCTCCGACAGAACCGGAACTGAAAACGATTGGCGAAAAGGCAGAAGGCGAACACGTTTACAACGTGACGCTGAAAAATGCAACCGGAAAGGAAATTTCCGGCGTGGCGATCAAGGATAGTTCTCAAAGCGAATTCCCCGAAAACATGATGAAAGACAGTGATGTTTTTGCCGCAGATGAAGAACGTGTTCTTTACTATGATGCAACAGAGGCAATCGCTGCCAACGCTGCGGAAGAAACAGATTCCGACAAGGCCTTGACTCCGGAATATACGATCCAGCTGACATTCTCTGACGGTACTACAGCAGAGCTGCATCAGTTCCCGTTTGATGATGTAGAAGCTGCGGAGATCCACTGGGAAGATGAAATTGCTTATCTGGTATACACTTCTGTTTCCTCTCAAACCGAGGTAAATACAAAGGAAGCAGAACAGATGCAGGTACAGACGAGTGCAGAAACAGAGCCGGCTGCACAAGATGCAGAAGAAGTGGCAGCTGAGGACGGCTATCAGGAACAGCAGCCCATCTATGTAGAACCGGAAGAATCTTATGACGAAACACCGGCAGCTGCTCCGGTAGAAAACACACCAGCGGAAGAAACACCGGCAAACAATAATGATGCTGCAAATGATACTGCGGATCCGAATAATGGCTGCCTTGGAGATGAGGGATTATTTAACTAATGGAAATCACAAAACGACGTGAAATTTTCTTTCTCTCGGAATTGCGTGCAATTGCCTGCATTGCCATTGTCATACTGCATACGTTCTATGCCGTCAGTGTTTACGCACCGGATCATACTGCAAGAATTGCCGCTTTGACGACGAGAAATCTCATGATGTGGGCTGTTCCCTGTTTTGTCATGGTCAGCGGTGCACTGCTTCTGGATTCAGCACGGGAAGTGACATATCGGAAGATATTCCGAAAGTATATCCCGCGAGTGCTGGCTGCACTGGTACTGTTCTCCGTAGTCTTTCAGATTTTTGACGATGCTACCGGCGAAAGCAGCATTCAGTTCAAAACGATTCTTTATGGGTTGCAAAATGCAGTGACCGGAAGCGGCTGGAAGCACATGTGGTACTTGTATCTGATTACAGCATTGTATTTGCTGCTGCCGTTTTATCGGAAAATTGCTGCTTCCCTCAACTCAAAAGATACGTACTACTTGTTAAGCGTTTATCTGGTGTTTCTATCACTGCTGCCAATGTTGCAAACACTTACAGAAAAATCGACAGCATTCTATATTTGTGTTTATAGCGTCTATCCCCTTTATCTTTTCTTGGGTGATGCTTTTATGCAGAAACGCATTTGCAAAAAGCCGTGGCTGATGATTCTTCTGGCTTCTGTGGGAACAATTGCAGTTGCCTGTCTGACAATTCTTAGTGAGAAAAAGTCCATCGCCGCATTGTCAGAACTTCTTACCAGTTATGCATTCCCGTTGATCGTATTGCAGTCTGCTGGAATTTTCGGGCTGATGTCCTACAGAGAAAAGAAAGCACCTAAAGTGCTCTATTGGATTTTACATCAGATCGATCAGTGTTCGTTCGGTGTTTATTTGATACACATGCTGTTTCTGAAACTGGTGCTTGTGGTCTGGAAATGGAATCCCTATATGCATGGCGGATTTTTTATGATCCTGGCACTTTCCGTTGGAACGTTTCTCTGCTCGTTCCTGTGTATTCGGTTGCTGAAATATGTTCCAATACTGAAAAAAATTCTTTAAGGCAATACCGTACAAAGTCGCCAGACGCTCTTTGTGCGGTATTGCCTTAAGTTTGAAAAAACGATTTGATTATCAAAAAAGAGTATCTCAAATGAGATACTCTTTTTGTTTGTCACTTTCTATTTTGGCAATACTACTTTTGCAAAAACACATTACCGCATTGCACGAATCAGCCGGAACACCTGCTCTGCTGTATCAGTCAGATTTTGCCTTGCAGTTTCTCTGTATAGAGCGTTCTCCAATGTGGTTATTTCTCGCAGTATCGGGAAAAAGGCATCGATTCCGTGAACATTGCAAATCGTCGCTGCATGTTCTGTGCAGCCGCAAAATGCCAGCACTGGTTTCTGATATTGCTTGGCAAGAGCAGCAACCCCGATAGGTGCTTTTCCCATGATGCTTTGTGCGTCCAGTTTCCCCTCGCCAGTGATAACAAGGTCTGCATTGACAATTGCCTGTTCCAGTTGAGTTTCCCGCATAACGATCTGAATGCCGGATTCCAGTTCAGCGTGCAGGTAGTTTTTCAACGCAAATCCCAGTCCGCCTGCGGCTCCGCTGCCGGAACAGTTGGGGTCACTTTCCGGAAACAGCATTTTTGTCAGCTTGGCATATCGGGAAAGCCATTCGTCCATTTGGGGAATCATTGCTGCATCAGCTCCCTTTTGCGGGGCAAAGACGGCACTACAGCCCTGTTCCCCGCAGAGTGGATTGGTGACATCACATGCCACCTGAAATGTGCAAGCCGATAATTCCGGCAGTACATTTTCGGCGGTGATTTTTTGTAACTGCGAAAGTCCGACTGCTCCGCAGGGAATCTCGGTGTTATCTGCGTTTCGAAAAGAAAAGCCCAGTGCCTGCAAACAGCCTACGCCGCCGTCATTGGTCGCACTGCCACCAATACCGATGATGAATTTTCGACAGCCCTTGGCAATGGCATCTGCGATCATTTCTCCCACGCCAAAAGTCGTGGTGTAAAGCGGATTCCTCTCGGATTCGGACAACAGCGGAAGTCCTGCCGCAGCTGCCATTTCCATTACGGCGGTACCAGACGGCAAAATGCCATAATTTGCTGTTTGCTTTCTGCCCAGCGGGTCGGATACTGTTACTGTTTCCAAATATCCAGACAACCCATTAACCAAGGCTTCTGTAGTCCCCTCTCCGCCGTCTGCAATTGGTGAAACCTGGATCTCAGCTGGCATGCCGGCTCGTCGGATTCCATCGGCAATAGCATTTCCTGCTTCCAGAGAGGATAAACTGCCCTTGAAAGAATCTGTCGCAATCAGAATTTTCATGCTTCTTGTGTCTCCTTTCGGAGTGCCTGCTTCATACTGCACAGATCCAGTCCATTCAGCTGACCGTCTGCATTGTAATCTCCGGCAGCCCAATCAGTCACATTGCCGCTGCCTAACAACCATTTCTGCACCATAACAACATCTGCAATGGTGAACTGTCCGTCTGCGTTGACATCTCCGATCACTTTATGCGAATTTTCCTCAAGCTGCAATGCATCAACACGCTGTATCATGCCTGATTCCCGATCATAGGTAAGCCGTATTGAAATTTTGTCGCCAGCTTCGTAGTGGCTGAGATTTTTGCTTTCGTCCCCGTGATAGTAGGAGTCCCCTTGGAAGAAAAATGTGCCGTATTCTGCAAATGTGACAGAAGTATTCGGCACTATTTCAGAAATGGTGTCTGTGAACGATACGGTTTCATAAGCCGGCTGTGTTTCTGAAACCGTTGTTGTACCCGTAGTTGTTGTGGTTCCTGTTGTTTCTGTAGTAGTTTCTGAAGTTGTGGCAGTTGTGGTTGTAGATGGTGCCGTAAGATTGAATCTACCGTCCTCTTTCGCCAGATATGACCAGAGATACCGGAAAAACCAACCGTCAAAGTTAGTGATCGTTTGAGAAGAACCTGCCATCATGATCGACGTGCCGCCGTCCGGAAATCCTCCCGGCGGAAAGCCGTCGGATTCTCCCTCACCGCCATAAAAATCAGTCAGTCCGAAGCCGTGTCCCATTTCGTGTTCCAGAATATGCATGCTGGAAGTGCCATCGATCAAGCCCAGAACGGCGTTGTCTGAAAGCTGCTGTCCCCAGTGGTAGCCGAAACCGCCCATATCGATCATGCCCTGCGTTGCCTGCAAGTACATATCGTAACGATTTTCATAGCCGTCTGGATACTGGTATGACTGATCTGCCCAGTGAATATAGCGGTATCGTGTTTCGTCGCCGATCGGTTCCAATGTAGGCAGCTCCGAAACCGCCATGTTTCCGTCTGTGATGTAGCTGGTATCTGCTGGAATCGTGGTGGTATACACGGTTTCGTCCGGCTGCAGATCCAGCAGGCAGTTCTGATCCAGCACTGCCCAGCCGACGATTTGCACATTGACATGGGTGTACGGCCAGTTTTCATAATCTACCAGCCAGTCAGTCCAGTCGTTCACTGCCGTTTCCAGAACAGTTTGCAGCTGCTTCCGCTGCTCCAGTGTGATCGTCTGTTTGCTCTGCCATTTTACAACATACTTGAGTGTTCCGTTTCCGGCGACGATCTGGTCGTAGATCGTTGCCCAGTCTTTCACAGAGCCTTCTGAAATGATACGATTTTGCAGAATCCACTCCGCCGCAGATTGATATGCACTGGGCATATCTGCCAGCGTTGTGCCGGAAGATGCAGCCTGCACTGCAACCGGCGTTACGGTATTCGGAACGGATATGGGTGCAGCCAGAGCACAAACACTAAGTGCGGCTGCCACCGCGGCGGAAAGCCATTTCTTTTTCATACAATTTCTCCTGTTCTGATTTCCAATCGAAAACATCTTCTTTTATTATGCCATATGTCGAAATAAATGTCAATATACATAGATTATTTTGTGCAATATTATTTTTATGAATATGTTTTTTTGCAGAAGAAAGCATTTTCCATTGTTCCCAAAGGCTTATAGAAAAAATACGAAAAAACTACCTGTCATAGAAACGCCCTTTTGTCCTATACTATTCTTGCAGCGGCGAACACGAAACACAGCGTGCGAGAAAAAGCAGCTGCTAAAAAACGAAAACAAACTTCTGGGATAAGTCGCTTATCCCAGACATGAAAAAGGAGAATGCACTATGAAGGGTGAATTTACGCAGAAGGGCAAGGAAGCTATGGAACGTTTTAAGATGGAATCTGCCAGCGAAGTTGGCGTAACTCTGAAGCAGGGTTACAACGGCGACCTGACTGCACGGGAAGCTGGATCCATCGGAGGGCAGATGGTGAAAAAGATGATCGACGCCTATAAGATGCAGTAAAATTCTCATTTTTTATCCAAAAAGGTCTGGTGCCCAATATGGGTATCAGACCTTTTTCTATACATCATGCGGTATTGCCTTAGTCTATCCAGAGGATCTGGTCATCTTTCCGCGGCTTTGGCTGCGGCAGTTCTCCGGCAGCGTAGCCCAGAATACAGAATCCCACGCCGCGATAAGTTTCCGGAATCCCCCACTGTTTCAGCAGTGCTTTTCCGGCTTCGCTGTCAAATGTTTCTCTTGCACGGTGAATCCAGCAGCTGCCCAGACCGACAGCGTATGCTGCATTCAGCATGGCACCCATGGCAAGGCTGCCGTCTTCTACCCATGTGTGTACTGTGGAATCTACCAGTACCAGAATTGCCACCGGTGCTCCATAAAACGGATCCCGATCTGCTGCACCCATGATCTCTGCGTTTTGATTGGACAGCTGGTGCAGCATTTCCGGATTTCGTATCACCACAAATTTGGTAGGCATACGGTTCATGCCTGTGGGAGCATACTGTCCGGCAGTTAGAACCGCCTGAATTTTTTCCTGTTCCACCGGCTTGGTACTGTTATAACTCCGCACGCTTCTTCTGGTGCAAAGTGCATGCAGTACTGCATTTTCTTCATACATGTTCGATTACCTCCGTTCCCATTTGGAGCAGAGTTCGCCCAGCTGGTCTGCCATTTTTGCCAGTTCCTTGTTGGACAATCCCCTGCTGTTTTGTACCAATGCTGTCAGACGGCTCAACGTCTGCGACAGCCGGTCGTATGTCATTGCACTCCGACGCGGCTTCTGCTGAATCGGCACCGCAAGTGCATCGTAAGTGATTTTTCCGGTGGCAATGTCAAATTCCGCACCGCTGTACGGTGCATAAGCATCAATGCCCAAAGACAGCCACAATTTTTCCCGAAATGCCTCAGCAGATTCTGCCGAACCGTGGTTGACGAACACTTTCTGTACGCCCTGTACTTGTGAGATCCACGACAGCAGCCCTTTTTGGTCTGCATGTCCACTCATACCCTGCAGCTGGACGATCTGAGCACTGACCTGCACGGTTTCGCCAAACAGTGTTACCGTTTTGGCTCCCTCAATAATGCGTCTACCCAAAGAGCCCTCTGCCTGATAGCCAACGAACAAAATGGTGTTTTCCGGCTTCCACAAGTTGTGTTTCAAGTGGTGTTTAATTCGTCCGGCTTCGCACATACCACTGGCGGACAGAATGACTTTCGGGCGTTTGTCCGCGTTGATTGCTTTGGAAGCATCGCTTGTCACTGCCGGAATCAGTCCGGAAACGCCAATGGGGTTAATGCCGCGGCGAACATATGTCAGTGCTTCCTCATCGAAACAGCTTTCCTTATTTCGCATGAAAATTTCAGTTGCTTCAATGGCAAGCGGGCTGTCCATGTAAATCGGGAAATCGCTGAATTCCGGCAGTATGTTTTCATCTTTGATCTGCTTGAAATAGTACAGTAGTTCCTGTGTGCGTCCTACAGCAAAAGACGGAATGATGACGCTACCGCCACGGCTGAATGTATCTTTTAACACCTGTACCAAGCCTGGAATATATCCCTTTGGTTTTTCGTGCAGCCGGTTCCCGTAGGTGGATTCCATGACCACATAGTCTGCATCTTCCGGCGGCTGCGGATCACGAATTAGCGGCTGGTTCAGGTTACCGATGTCACCGGAAAATACCAGTTTTTTGGAAATACCGTTCTCGGTCAGCCAGATCTCAATGCTGGACGAACCCAGCAAATGTCCCGCATCGAGAAACCGCACATCAATGCCGGATGTCAGCGTGAATCGTTCGCCATATGGGTGTGGCACAAACAGTTCCAGTGCTCCCAATGCCTCTTTCATGGTGTACAGCGGCACATAGGGTTCGCCGCCTTTTCGCATTGCCTTGCGGTTTCGCCATTCTGCTTCGAATTCCTGAATGTGTGCACTGTCCCGCAGCATGATCTCACAGAGAGAACACGTGGCTGAGGTAGCGTGGATCTCACCGGAGAAGCCGCCGGCGTACAACAGCGGCAGCAAGCCGGAGTGGTCAATGTGAGCATGCGTCAGCAGCACATAGTCGATTTGTGACGGAGCACAGGGGATTTTTACATTTTCATAGGTATCTCTCCCCTGCTCCATACCGAAATCCACCAGAAGCCGCTTTCCGCAGACTTCCAGATAGGTACAGCTGCCAGTGACTTCATGAGTAGCCCCGATAAATGTCATTTTCATAAACGATTCACTCCTTTCAAATATAAAAAGCACTGTACAGCAGGGCAAAACCGCCCGCGGCTGACAGTGCTTTCTTTGGACAAAAGCGGCTTTTTCAGCCGGTTAAGCTTCTTTTTTCGAAAACAAGAGATACTTCCGTGCGAAGAAATTCCACAGGAATGCCACCATAGTGGAAACTACTTTTCCGATCATCTGATAGGCACTGGTGATATTTCCAAGTGTTATCTCGCTGACCTTTGTAATGCCGATCGTCAGCAGAAGTCCCACCACGCCGATTGCGGCGAATGCGAGAAATTCCACCAGACGGGACTGCACTTTCGACGAACGAAAGACCCAGAATGTACTCAGGAAGTAGTTGGCAAGCAGTCCGGCAACAAAGGAACAGCCGTTTGCAAGAATGGCGTAATGCTGGTCAAATACGGCAAAAAACAGCAGTGCGGAAATTCCCCAGTCTACCACAGTTGCAGCTCCGCCTACAAAACAGTAGCGGAAGAATTGAATCAGCGTATTTTCAGTGGCACCGGCAAATAATTTCCCGAATTGTCCGTGCCTGAGAATCTGCCAGAATTCCTGCCAGTTGGAAGTTGATTTTGTATGTTCTTGCTCCATGAAAAATGATATTCCTTTCTTTCGGTTTCAGCAATGCCTTTACTTTGCCTGCGGTCCGAGGTATTGAATGATGTGTACCAAAAATTGCAGAAGCATAACGCTGTCTGCGGTGTCCACTTCTCCGTCAACGTTGCAGTCGCCGGCACGCCGCTGCTGGTCGTTCCCTGTCACTGCACCGGCAGCCATCTTATTCAGCAACACGGCATCGGTCACATCGATTCGACCGTCCAGATTGACATCACCGTACATAACAGATGGTGTGACATCAGGACCGCTTTCCGAGGTTTTTGTAGTGTTTGCAGTGGTTTCGGTTGTATCTGTGGAAGGTGCAGCGGATGATGTCTGCTCCGTTGTGGTAGTTTCCGCAGAGGCACTGGTAGCTTTGGTCGTTGCAGTTGTTTTTGCCGTTGTTACAGTAGTAGTTTTAGTGGTAGTGATCGTGGTTTCCGCAGGTGTTGTGGTGGTGGTAACTGCCGGCTTGTTGCCATTCGGTTCAATGCCGCCTACCAGTTCTCCATTGGAGTATACACAAATGTAATCGGTTCTGGTTTCGGAGCCGTCCTGATAGGTATCCTTGCACTTGGTAATGCCCTGATAACTCCAGTCGTTGGTGGGATCCCACTTATCGCCGTAGTACAAGCCCACGGTGAACTGATATTTCTTGTTGGAGTTGGCAATTTTATAGCCGTCCCACTTTACTTCTACATAGTAAATATCCGGATCGTAAGAAGCATCGTACTGGTACGGACCAGAGATCACACCGTCTGCCGGAGCAGCTTCTACGCTTGCCTGATCGTATAACTCATTGCCGGTAACTTTGCTGATATTGGATTTGTTTTCCATTTCTGCGATACTGAAATAATACCGCATGGACAGGTCGGTTTTGGGTGTGATAGAATTGGTACGCATCTGAATGGCAAGCTTTGTCACGCCGGCACCGGAAGTCTGTACGTCGTCTACCGCATAAGCATCTACCCAGAAATCGTTGCCGCCGTTATCACTGCCGCTGTTCTTATCTTCCGGCGGGAAATCCGGTGTGATCTCCATTGCATCTGTGCCGTAGTAATCATACAGACCGGCACACGCTCCTACAAAAGCAGCGTTATAGTCAATGGTAACTTCGTTATAGATCCAGTCTGCGGTAATGTCGTTATGCTTATCCTGTGCATCCGGACCGCCGACCAGTGCACCATAGAGCACATGCTTCTGCTCGTCGGTGTCCTCACACTTTGTCAGACCAGAAGCTGCACGGTGGTGCGGGAATTTCGCTGCGGTTTCATCGTAGCCAACTTCATAGGCACGGTTCATGGGGTTATCCCCCAGCAGATATTCCATCTGTCCCTTTGCCCATTCGCTGTATTCGCCGGGCTTTCCGTTGTTGTTATATTTATCGTATACCAACGCCATCATCTGAGCCGCCGCATTGTATCGTGCGGAGCCCCATGTGTTCAGCCAGAAATAACCAGCCGGTGTAATGGTTCCCACGCCGCCAGTCATGTATTTGTTCAGGGCTTCTGCTACGGAACTCCAGCAGTTCATTTCCTCGTAGGGGCTCTTTCCGGTAGCTTTCTTGTATTCGTCAATGAAGTTCGGGTACTGCTCGCTGGTGATCTCGCCCAGAATACACTGCACGCCGCCCCAGACATCGTTCCAGCAGTAGACATAGCAGGGTGCTGCATAGTAGTCGTAGTACGGGAAGATTTGTTCCAGATAGTGGTGATCGCCGGTGATCTTGTACATCCATGCAGAAGCCCAGCAGTAATCGTCTTCCCACTTGGACGAATTGTAATAAGCCTTCGGACCATCGCCGTTGTCGCTCAGCTGCTTTTCGTGAGTTTCTGCGAATTTATACAGTGCTGTTGCATAGTCCAGCGACTTCTGTGCATATTCCGGATCGGTGTCCTTGAAGTTCAGGTAGTTGATCGCCAGCGAAGCAGCGGCAGAAGCAACATAGTCTGTCTGTGGCTTATCGCCGGTGAGGAAAAATGCCGGACGATCCATTTCATCCAATTCCGGTGCGTTCCAGTAAGCGTGGTCAATGTCACCGTCGCCTACCTGATAGCAATGTGCGATCACGTCACCGTTGGAATCCAAGAAGGTACACTTCATCAGATAGTCGTTAAAGTACCGCAGAATAGTTTCGATATGGTCGTCCTGACCAGTTTTTTGGTAAGCATCACGGAATTCGTAATAGCCCCAGCCCAGTGTTGCTGCAGAGTAGTTCTCCGGCATACCGAATTTTACATGGTCGCCGGCATCATGGAAACCGCCGGCAACATCGATGTAGCCGTCCCCGTCCGGATCCAGTATATCTTTATACTTGGTGAGGAAATCGGCACTTAAATTGGTGGCGGTGGAGTTCATGGCAACCTGAGCATCATAGGTATGGCAGTTGCCACGCCAAGTGTAGCGGTTGTTGTCCTGTACTTCTGTGCCGCACATATTGCCGTCGTAAAAATAGATGGAATATTGCAGTGCCCGTGCAAAATTCGCTTCTTTTTCGTCCGCAGCTCCCACGGCTACAGAACTGCATGTCCCTGCCAGCATAGCACCGCTGAGCAAGACGGAAAGCAGTCGTTTGCTTCCTTTGGAAAATCGTTTCATTTAATTTAATCCCTTTCCTTTCCGAAATGATTTGATCGGAATGCCTTTATTCGATTATCTTCATTATACGCGATTTTCGAGAAAAAGTCAACAGTTTTTTTCTTGTTTCATTGCACAATTTGTGAAAAATGTAAGTTGCCTTAATGATTTTCCCGCTTTATAAGCTTTATAAATAGATGTTTTATGCAAAATATCAGCACTCGGCCGTAAAATACGAAAATGCGTGCACAATATTGCAAACAAGACTAAAAAAGCCACACAATTTCAAACAAAGTCGAAACTGCGTGGCTTTTTGAAAAACATGGCGGAGAGTGTGGGATTCGAACCCACGTGCCCTTTCGGACAACTGCATTTCGAGTGCAGCTCGTTATGACCACTTCGATAACTCTCCAAATCAGTGCATAAGAATCGTCAAATCCAACGACGATACAACACTTTGTATTATATCACATTTTACAAAGAAAAGCAAGCTTTTTTTTAAAATTGTACTTGTGCACAAATTTCATCTCAATGTTTTGGTGAAAATTATCTCATTTGTTGTATTTTCACTAGTATTGCAGAAAGGCTTGACTTTTCCGGAAAAATCCTTTATAATAAAGTGAAATGTCTTTGCGTAAAAACAGTAAAATTTTCTTTTTCAGAAAGGTTTTGGAATATGAAAAACTTCTTTGCAAATTTGTCACACCCCACCAAAATCACGCTGATCACCTGCTCCAGCTTTGTGATATTGACAATGCTGATCTTGATTTTTTTGATGCTCTGTCCGATTCAGGAAAGCAGTTCCGCCAACAACGTCAATGATTCTCTGGTGGTAACTGTGGCTTCCACAGAAGAAACCCAGATCACCAGCGAAACCACAGCGTCAGCAGTTTCTACTAAATTTGAGCGAAAGACCACCGATGCCAATCGTGTCATTACAGAAACTATTACTACCGCGAAAACCTATGGCACACAGGCAGTCTATGAAGATGATGATACGTATAACAACTACGGTTCATATGATGACGATACAGACAACAGCTATCAGCCGGCAGTGACCACACGGGCATACTACAACAATAATACCAGTAACGCAACAAAACCCCGATACACCACTCCGGCAGCGACACAGCCGCCGGCTCCAAATGCTCCTGTTGTTACACAGGCACCAGTAGTTACTGCGGCACCTTCTGTTCCGGAAGAAACGATTCCGGCTCCAGATGATGGTTTCTATGATTGATTTTCTAGGAACAAAACCATATTGATGAATAAAGAAAAAACCGGACTAGGCAGCACTGCCGGTCCGGTTTTTTGCAATAGGACATGAAAAATGTCTGAACAGAGAGGAATACAGATGAAAAAGAATTCGTTAGGCTTTCGCCTGCTTCGGCTGGTGACATTTTGGGTCACAGGAAATCTGACAGCCATTTTTGCCATATGGCACGCCGCTGTCGGTTGGAAAATTCTTGTCGGCATCTTGTGCGGTATCTTGTTCCTGTTCTTCCAGTTTGCCCATGTGCATACCATAGCAGGAGAAAAGAAGCTGGCTTCATTGGCACACGGCTGTGATCTGCTCCGCACCAGCACTGTCTGGTTTTGTCTGGAACTTCTCACTGCCGGTGCACTTTTTCGGGGCGTGAAATTGTTCTGGGTAATTCTGCTGATCGATCTGGGTGTGTTCTCTCTGCTCTGCTGGTTCACAGTGTTTCAGGGGCTGCTGCATATCGCTCTGCACTCCACACAGGTGAAACTGCCGTGGCATGTTGCCCTCTTTTTTCTCTGGTGGGTGCCGCCGCTGAATTTGTTTCTGGTGGGGCATGTCTATCATACTGCCAAACGGGAATTGCAGCTGGAGTGTGCCAAAGCCGAATGTAACGTTATGCGAAAAGAATCAGAGATCTGCAAGACCAGGTATCCGATTTTGCTGGTGCACGGCATCTTTTTTCGGGACTGGCAATTTTTCAATTACTGGGGACGGATTCCGGCAGAACTGATTCGAAACGGAGCAACTATTTTTTACGGAAAACAGCAGTCGGCACAATCGATTTCCGTCAGTGCCAAGGAACTGGCAGCACAAATTCAGTCTGTTATTGCTGAAACTGGTGCGGAAAAGGTCAACGTCATTGCCCATTCCAAGGGCGGTCTGGACTGCCGCTGTGCCATGCAGGAATATGGTGCGGCAAAGTATGTGGCTTCTCTGACAACGATCAATACGCCGCATCATGGCTGTGCCTTTGTGGACGATCTATTGCAAAAGGTGCCGGCAGGTGTGGCACGATGGATCGCAGCAAAGTATAACCGGCTGTTTACAAAACTGGGAGATCAGAATCCGGATTTTCTGGCTGGTGTGCGGGAATTGACTGCCGAAAACTGTCAAAAATTTCATACGGAACATCCCCCTATTTCCGGTGTCTATTATCAGGCGGTGATGTCCAGGATGCACAGTGCATTTTCCGCCCCGTTCCCGCTGTGGCTGGGATATTTCCTGAACCGGCGAAAAGCTGGAGAGAACGACGGCCTGGTACCGGTTGTATCGGCAAAACTGGAGTGGGCACCTTTTCTCATGGTGCCTGAAACTAAGCGGCGGGGAGTTTCCCACGGGGATATGATCGACCTGAATCGGGAAAATATTCCGGACTTTGACGTGCGGGAATGGTACAGCCAGCTGGTACAAAAGCTAAAACAAAATGGATTTTGAGGTGACTGCAATGAAAACCACGTATGATGCAAATATCTTGACCTATTGCCAGTGGCGGGATGATCTGACCATGCAACAATCGCCTTTCTGTCACGTGGACAATCTGATTTTCTGCTGCCTGTCTTATCTGAACTGGGACGGCATCGCAGAAGGTTTTACCGCAGCGGAATCGATTTCTCTGCGGGATGCAGCAAGGCTCTGGGAACACCGTCCCACTGCAGAACAGAAAGTGCGGGTAGAAACTGACCGCGACCTACTTCGGCAGACCGCAGCCAGCCGGCGTTTCGGAGAAGTGCGTTTATTCCGTTATGCAGAACAATTCAGCGAAACCCAGCAGCAGCAATTTTCCGCCACTGCATTTCTGCTGGACAGTGATACTGTTTATGTGGCATTCCGTGGCACAGACAACACACTGACTGGCTGGCGGGAAGATTTCAACTTGTCTTTTCTGCCCTATGTGCCGTCACAGGCAGCAGCGGCGGCGTATCTGCGGGGGATTTTGTCACTGGGATTTTCCAACGTCTATGTGGGCGGACACTCCAAAGGCGGCAATCTGGCAGTTTATGCAGCCGTCCAAATGCAGCCGAAAGACTTTCCGCGGATTCGTGCAGTCTATAACAATGACGGACCAGGCTTTGTGACAGACCTGTTTGCTGAGCCGCAGTTTCAGCAATTGCAGGAACGAGTGTATACCTTTGTTCCACAAGCTTCTGTAGTAGGCATGCTGCTGGAGCATGACGAGAAATATCAGGTAGTTTACAGCACACAAAAAGGTTTTTTGCAGCACGATCCATACTCGTGGTGTGTGATCCGGAATGACTGGTACTATTCCGAGGATACCACCAACACCAGTAAGCTGCTGGATTCCTCGCTGCGGCAGTGGATCCTGGGCATGAAACCGGAGGAGCGAGAAAAGCTGACCGATGCCATTTTCCACATTCTGCAAAGTGAAACCAATGCCCATACCATACAAGATCTGATCGGCGGCGGTGCAGGAACGCTCTCTGGTGTGCTCCGTGCATGGACAGACATGCAGCCGGAAACCCGCCGATTTATGCAAAAAATGCTGACAGAACTGCTGCACTCCGTAGGACAGACGGCAGCATCTCAGCGACGGCTGGAAATGCGTGACGATTTTCATGGAAAGCATGAGGGAACATGAGTAAGCGAATCTTTTGTCATCGCCGGAAAATTGATATTCTGCTGTACGCCTGTTCGGCAGGTACGAACAGGAATCACTCTGTGCAAAGGAAATACTGCACAAAAGTGTACAGGTAGCTATATCATATTATTTCGCAGCAGGCAAAGATCGAATCCGTTCAGAATTCTATCTGCATTCAGATCCCCTGCCTGCCAGTTGGCAAGTTTTGTTTCAGGAAATCCCAACAGCCATTTTTGCAGCAGCACCACATCTGCCAGATTCGTTTTGCCGTCTGCATTGATGTCACCAGAAATCACAGGCGGTTCTGTAGCAGTTGCAGTAGTGGTGCTAGTTGCTGCGGCTGTTGTCGTATTTGTGGTTGCTTTGGTCGTTGTCGTTGTTGTTACAGTTGTAGTTACCTTAGTTGTTACAGTAGTGGTTTCTGTCTTTGTCTGCCATTTCTGACAACTGCTGCCGGTCGGTTCCCATTGCTGCACATTGGCACCGTTTGCAGTGGATGCATCGGCGACTTCTACATAACAGGAATCACCAGAAGCGTGTGTCAAAATGCTGTAGGATCCGTCCAGATTCTTAGTAAACCGGAACAGCTGAGTGCTATCTTTATTGGACCATGCTGCAATTGCCAGATTTCCGCCGTTTTTGCTGCCCTCTGCCTTCAATGCATAATGACTATCCTGCTGTGAGCGAATCCAATAGTAATTGCCAGAGCCAAAGGCACGAAGTGTCCACTTCTGGCAATTCAATCCGTTGGACGACCACTGCTGTACATTTGTATTGTCTGTCATTTTTCCATCGGTAATATCCATTACCAGACCAGAACCAGCATTTTCAAAGGTATAGATCACATCGGTGTTCATGGAGCAGCCGGGGTCAGTTGTCGGCTCTAAAATCCAATTCTGACAGTTCGCACCGTTGACTTCCCACTGCTGCACATTGGCACCGGAGGTTTGGGAGGCATTTTCTACTTCTACCACAGAATTTCCATTTGAAATATGGGTTCGAATCTGATAGCTGCCGTCCCCGTTTTTTGTCAGCATAAACTTCTGATTGTCACCGCCGTTATAGGTGTAAATATCTATATTGGTTCCATTTGCGGCCTTTTTTCCAGCAACGTCCAGCACATATGTTCCGCCGTCCCCTACTGCAGAAACCAGATAGTAGTACCCTTCACCGGCACTGCACAATTTCCAGATGTCGTGAACTGCGATTCCATCTGATCCCCACTGCTGCACATTGGTGCCATTTTTTGCGGCAGCACCTGCTACCTGCAAATACAAGCCGGAGTTGACATTGCGAATACGGTAAGCAGAACCCTCGGCAAAAAGTTCTGCCAATGGTGCACTGGGTGATTCTGTATAGCTTGCACTTGGCACACCAGCAACTGCATATCGCAGATACATCATATGATTTCTGTCATTTTGACAGCCGCTGTAGTTCTCACAATAAAACTTTGCCTCATCTGCAGTGCGAGAAATGGTTTTGTAATTGGAAGTTGGTCGCCATGTACAGTCCTGTGCATACCCCTCGATCGTTGTTCGCTTGCAGTTCACCGATTTTGAACCTGTTTCTGCATAAGAGCCGGGATAGGTTGCTGTGTTCCAGTCACAGATAACGTTTCCGCCGTCTTCATAATAACAGTTTTCTGCAAAAATCTTAGATGCTGTGTGCACAGTATATGCCATGCTGAATGTTTTCACATAGTTATTCAGCGAATGAAAATAACCGTAACGCATCAGCCCAGGGCCACGGGTCAGAGTTTTTTCAAAGCGATTGCTGATAATGGACATGCGGGGATAATTATTATAGGTTTTATAAGAGTTTTCATCATCTGCCGGATACCCCAATATCACACCGTATTCGTGAAGTCCGAAAGAGCAGTCTGAAACTGTTGTGTAGTCAGCATCATAGCAGCATGCCAGAAACTTATCCCAGTCTGGTAGTCCGGTAGATGCTGTATTATAATCGCTATGGCCTACAAAGGTGCAGTGATCTACCCAGATGTTCTGTCCAGAGCCGAGATAGACAACAATGGAATCATTGCCGTTGGACTCTGCATCGTGCTGTAGCTCAAAGTTTTTCAGGATCAGATTGTTTCCGGTTCCGTTATTGGAAGATGTACAGAACTGTACATTATACATAGTATGTGCCGCGTAACTGCCGATGATCGTTTTGTTGCTGTGAACATAAATTCGGCCGTCCGGACAATAGTTGTGTCCGGAGGAATCCTTTTGCAGTGCGGTAACACGAATATTTGCCGTGACAACAATGGTATAGGGTATATCAGCGGTAGCATATTTCTTAAGATCGGCAAAAGTGGAAACCTCTACGATTTCGCCGAACAGACCACCAATGTCCCCTGCCTTGATGTTGCCGGTGTTGTCATCAAAGCAATATCCTGCAAAACCCTGTAATCCGTCAGCACTAAGCATCCAGAGCTGATTGTCTGTTCCGCTGTATTTGGCTAATGTCATGCCGGAAGTTCCCTGCGTCAAGGCAAGAGAAGTATCAGAATAATTCACAATTTTATAGTATAGATCATTGCCCAGATGATCTTGTTTTACGGGAACAACATACCAATGTTGAGATTGTGCTGATTCACTGCCGTACAAAATCACATCTGTTTTGTCAGATACGTTATAATTTCGCGGCGTCAAAAGCCTTCCGGACTGTGCGTTGACTAGTTTGAAAAAAGTACCGTTCCCATCCGAACCGACACGATCGAACCGCCATGATGCAGATAAATCACTGCCCAGCGTTTGCAGAGAAAGTGCCGCTCCGTCAGAAGTTCCATTTGCTGTCAGAACTTTGGTGCTGTCTTTGCTGGCAAGATGCATCAGCTGTGCCGGATAATCTGTAGAGATTGCCGCTGCTGACAAAACTGTTCCATTCCATTGAAACAGCGGCAACAGCCAAGCCATCAGCAAAATTAACGACAGGAGCAATGCCTTTTTTACGCGAATCCATTGTTTCATACATTTATACCTCCTTGAAATCGATGCACATCTCAAAAGAGTACATCGTCAATGCAGATGATTCTGTCAACAATATTATACTATATTTTGTGAAACATGTCAACACAAAAATCTGTAAGCAGATTGCGTGCAAAGCAGTTTTTCTCACAAAACACGAGAAGTTTGACCTTGACTACTACAAGAACGAAACAATTTCCTCCACTCCAACTTCCAAAAATTGAACGAAATCTCAAAAAATCCTCCGTTTTTCTTGACAAAGAATACTCGATCATGTTATAATAGATCTATCAAGAATATGTAATATATTCGAAAACAAAGGAGGCGTATCATGAAGAAACAATGGAAACGGCTGGCGGCCCTTTCGTCGGCATTAGTCATGGCGGCGGGAACGCTGCTGTACGTACCGACCGATACCCTGCAAAATATCTCGTGGGGAATCACGGTGAGTGCGGAGGACGCAGGTGCAGGGACAGAATCGGGATCGCAGACATGGCACTATGGCGACCTGACCTGGACACTGAGTGCCGACGGCACAACAATGACCGTCAGCGGCAAAGGGGAGATGACGGATAGTCCTGCACGCAACAATAGCAACATAAAAAAAGTTGTGATTGAAGATGGCGTCACAAGCATCGGAGATTCTGCGTTTTCGTGGTGCAGTAGCTTGACAAGCATCACGATTCCAGGTAGTGTCACAAGCATCGGAAATAGTGTGTTTCGGGAATGCAGCAGCTTGACAGACATCACGATTCCAGGTAGTGTCACAAGCATCGGAAGTGATGCGTTTTCTTGGTGCAGCAGCTTAACAGACATCACGATTCCAAGTAGTGTCACAAGCATCGGAAGTGGTGCGTTTTTGGGTTGCACCAACTTGACCAGCATCACGATTCCAAGTAGTGTCACAAGCATTGGAGCTGGTGTGTTTAATCATTGTTCTTCTTTGAAAGAGGTGCTTCTTGAAAACGGCTCTAAGCTGACAAGCGAAAGCCTCGGCGTAGATGCAAGCATAATCAAAACCTACTGGAACGAAGGCAACCTGACCTGGACACTCACCGCCGACGGCACAATGACCATCAGCGGCTCAGGGGCGATGAAGGGTTATAGTTGGTACTCTGGTAGCCCTGCAACCCAAAAGAAAGACAACGTAAAAAAAGTTGTGATTCAAGAGGGTGTTACAAGCATCGGAAATTCTGCGTTTTACAATTGCAGCAATTTAAAAAGCATTGAAATTCCAGAAGGTGTCACAAGCATCGGAGCTTTTGCGTTTTATAATTGTGGCGGCTTAACTAGTATCGAAATTCCAGAAACTGTCAAAAACATCGGAAATGGTGCGTTTGCCGGGTGTGGCGGCTTAACTAGCCTCGAAATTCCGAGTGGTGTCACAAGCATTGGAGATAATACGTTTTCCGGTTGCAGCAGCTTGACAGACATCACGATTCCAGATAGTGTCACAAGCATCGGAAATTCTGCGTTTTCCGGTTGCAGCAGTTTAACAGACATCACGATTCCAGATAGTGTCACAAGCATCGGAAATTCTGCGTTTTCCGGTTGCAGCAGTTTAACAGACATCACGATTCCGGAGAGTGTCACAAACATTGAAGATTCTGCGTTTGAGTATTGCAGCAGCTTGACAGGTATCACAATTCCAGAGAGTGTTACAAGTATCGAAAGGTATGCGTTTCGGAATTGCACCGGCTTAAAAAGCATTACCATTCCAAAGAGTGTTGAAAGCGTAGGAGATGAAGCATTTTCCGGCTGTACTGCTCTGACTGAGGTGCTTCTTGAAGGCGGCTCTACGCTGACAAGCGAAAGTTTCGGTGAAGTTGCAGACAAAGTTGTAACCCGCTGGAACGAAGACAGCCTGATCTGGACACTCGCCGCCGACGGCACAATGACCATCAGCGGCACGGGGACGATGAAGAATTACTCTAATGATAGCCCTGCAACCCAGAAGAAAGACAACATAAAAAAAGTTGTAATTGAAGATGGCGTTACAAGCATCGGAGATAATGCGTTTTACGATTGCACTGGCTTAACCAGCATCGAAATTCCGAGTAGTGTCACAAGCATCGGAGATTGTGCGTTTTATAATTGTACCGGTTTAACCAGCATCACGATTCCGGATCGTGTCACAAGCATCGGAGATTCTGCGTTTAGGAATTGCACCGGCTTAACCAGCGTCACGATTCCAGATAGTGTCACAAGCATCGGAGATTGTGCGTTTTCTGGCACACTTTGGTTAACAAACAAACAGCATGAAGATTCACTTGTGATCGTAAATGGGATCTTGATCGACGGCACAGCTTGTTCGGGAGAAGTAACGATTCCGAACGATGTCACAAGCATCGGAGAGGGTGCGTTTCAGAATTGCACCGGCTTAACCAGTATCACGATTCCAGGTAGTGTCACAAGCATCGGAGAGGGTGCGTTTCGGAATTGCATCGGCTTAACCAGCATCAGCATTCCAAAGAGTGTTACAAGCATCGGAAATTTTGCGTTTTACAATTGCACTGACTTGACCAGCATCAATATTCCAGGTAGTGTCACAAGCATCGGAGATTATGCGTTTGACAGTTGCAGCAGCCTGACAAGCATCACCATTCCAAAGAGTGTCACAAGCATCGGAAATTTTGCGTTTTATGGCTGCGGCAAGCTGACCGTATACCTTGAAAACGGCTCTACGCTGACAAGCGGACAACTCGGCGTAGATGCAAGCAAAATCAGAACCTACTGGAACGAAGGCAACCTGACCTGGACACTCACCGCCGACGGCACAATGACCATCAGCGGCACGGGGACGATGAAGGATTATTATAATGAAAATAGCCCTGCAACCCAAAAGAAAGACAACGTAAAAAAAGTTGTAATTGAAGAGGACGTTACAAGCATCGGAATATATGCGTTTTCCGGTTGCATCAGCTTGACAGACATCACGATTCCAGGTAGCGTCACAAGTATCGGAGATTCTGCGTTTCAAAATACCACCTGGTTGAAAAACAAACAAAATGAAAGCCCTCTTGTGATCGTAAATGGGATTTTGATCGATGGAAGAACTTGTTCGGGAGAAGTAACGATTCCGAACAACGTCACAAGCATCGGAAATTATGCATTTTATGAATGCACCGGCTTAACCAGTATCGAAATTCCAGAAGGTGTCAAAAGCATCGGAGCTAATGCGTTTTCCGATTGCACCGGCTTAACTAGCATCACCATTCCAAAGAGTGTCACAAGCATCGGGGATGAAGCGTTTTCTGGCACACCTTGGTTAACAAACAAACAGCAGGATAACCCGCTTGTGATCGTAAATGGGATCTTGATCGACGGCACAACTTGTTCGGGAGAAGTAACAATTCCGTACGGTGTCACAAGCATCGGAAATTTTACGTTTTACAACTGCACTGGCTTAACTAGCATCAGCATTCCAAAGAGTGTCACAAGCATTGGAACTTATACATTTTCTGGCTGCGGCAATTTGACCGAAATTACGGTCCCCTGCGATTCTACGCTGAAAAAAGACGCTTTCGGAGATGCATCTGAAAAGGTAAAGTATCGTCATTCTCTCGTCAAAACCGATGCCAAGGATGCGACTTACACCGAAGACGGAAACGTGGAATACTGGACCTGCGAGAACTGCAAAAAGTATTTCCTGGCTGATGAAACCGATGCAGAAGCTGCCAAGGCGGTGGAACTGTCGGCAACGGTGAAACCTGTTCTGGTTCAGGTTGCCACAGCGACCACGCAGATCAAGTGCGTTTACGGTCAGGACATGGACGAAATTAACTTGCAGGATTACGTGAAAAATGCAGATGCCGTAGGCGGCGTTTCCGTCAAGGTTGCAACTGGTTCCACCATGCTGGACGGCATGCAGCTGGACGGCGGTAAGCTTTCCGGCAAGCCTGCAAAGGTGTACACAAACGGCAAGGACGTGACCTTTACATTCACCGCGAAAAACGGCAATACCGCAAACTTGACCTTGCATTTCCTGGTGGCAAAGGCTGACCCGACAGTGAAAGTTGCTGTGGACGGCGACACCCACACCGAGGGCGACCTTGTGAGCGAGCTGAAGCTGATTCTCAGCGGAAACAACACCAAGGGTCTGGCGGAAATTATCAGCGAGATCAAAGCACTGGCTGCCGGTGAAAATACCCTGACGTGGAAGTTTACGCCGGAGGACAGCGAGAACTATAACGTTGTGACCGGTACAGTTGTGGTAAATGCACAGACCACTACCACTACAAACGAAACGACTTCCACAACAAAGGAAACAACTGCCACTACCAAGGCAACAACTGCCACCAGCGGAACGACTTCTGCGACCAAGGCAACAACTGCCACCAGCGGAACGACTTCTGCGACCAAGGCAACGACTGCCACCAGCGGAACGACTTCTGCGACCAAGGCAACGACTGTTACCAGCGGAACAACCGCGACAACTAAGGCAACTGCTACCACAAACGAAACGACGGCAACAATTGAAGAAACTACTACCACAAACGAAACAACCGCAACAACCGAAGAAACTACTACAAACGAAACGACTGTAACAACTGAAGAAACTACTATCACAAACGAAACGACTGTAACAACCGAGGCAAGCACTGTTACCACAAACGAAACAACTGCAACAACTGAGGGAACTACTACTACAAACGGAACAACTACAACAACCGAAGAAACTACTACCACAAGCGAAACAAGTGCAACAACTGGGGAAACTACTACAAACGAAACAACTGTAGCAACCAAGGCAAGCACTGTTACCACAAATGAAACAATTGCCACTACCGAAGAAACTACTACCACAAATGGAACAGCTGCTACAAGTGGAACGACTTCTGCCACAAAGGCAACGACTGCTACCAGCGGAACGACTTCCGCAATTCAAACAACCACAACGACAAAGGAAAGCACTACCGCAAGTGAAACAACTATGACCACCAGTGTTTCCAACACAGAATCCACTGCCGCAACATCGGCAACCACGATCACAACAGCAACTACCACAAGCGTAACCAACATTGCAGACGAAGATCTTTGCAGCTGGGCACTCAACGATTATCTGAAAAAAACGGGAGTGATTGCCGTAAATGCAGAAATCACTGCACGTTCAGAGGAAGCTTGCGAGATTACGCTGACCGACGAAAACGGCAATGTGCTGGACATTTACACCGTTGACCCGAAAACCGGCACCGGTACAGATTCTTCCAACGCAGAAGTCAACCTGCCTCAGACCGGAAACAATTCCATGACAAACTGGCTCCTGTGCGTGGGTGCGGCACTGTTCATAGCATTCGGATTCGGTGCGGTGAAGGCATCTGGCATCTTCAAACGGAAAGAGGATGAGTAAGACCAAAAAGTAGTGGGCGATCCTGTGTTATAAAAATCGATACCAAGATTGCAAAGGGTTAGAAAACAGAATCGACAGACTGTAATAAGAAAGCACCGGATCGTCCTAATCGACAGGAAGATCCGGTGCTTTTTGTATATGAAAAAGTTGCTTTTTCCCTCCGCAGTGGGAGCCTCTGGATTTTTCTGTTCTTATTTTCCGCTTTCTGCAAGTTTTCGCCCGTGATCAGGGCATGAAAAAGCACCTCGTGAGAGATGCTTTGAAAATATTTTTGCTATGCCATTGTTACTTGCTCATACCTTTTCGACAGACACGATGCCCGGCATTTCGATCATAACATAGCGGTCGTCGACATCAAGTTCCAACTCGTCTTTTTTGATTCAGTGTCAAGTTCATCTTCAAATCCAGTGATGACACCAATAAAAGACTGTGCATCAGCAGTTGTGATTTTCACTTTTGTTTCAAAATCGAGATATTGTTCGTCATTTGTATTAATCATAATTTTAATCTGTTCAATCGGGATATCTATCTGGCGCAGTGAAAGAATTTTTTGCACTGTGACAAGCTGTGAGGACAGATAATATCTGTATCCGCTTTTAGAATCCGTATAAGCAGGCTTCAAAAGTCCTTCTTTATCATAGAACCTCAGAGCTGCAATTGTGGTTTTTGTTAATTTGGAAAATGTTCCTATACTATACATTGAATTTCCTTTCGATAATATCTAAGCAGTATTTCACAAATACCACCTGATGATTCTACATATTATATGCCCTGAATTTCTTGACATACTTTGTAATTTTCTTATCCAATTTTGCAAGTATAGCGGAAGTAGTACTCTCGATCCATAAGCCAAAGCGGAAACCCAATGGGATCACCAAAGCTGACCGGGAAGCTCGCAAATCCGATGATCTGAGGAAGATGCCACAATAATGCAATACGAAAGTATATGGGCAAGAATAAAGGAGGAATTGTTTTATAACAGAGGCAGCTGCTTAACTTCAAAACCCTTGCGTTTAATGTGTCAAGTGTTATTGACAATTTCATTTTTTGATTTTCAAATTAATCTGCTCCTTTCAGAACAGCCGTATTTATCAAGATGCAAATGGATAAATACGGCTGTTATTTTTGTTTTATCAATCGGTTGCCTTAAAAACGGCTCTTACAAAATTATACATATGTGCACGGATACAATTGCCTCCATGATAACCGCCTTTCACATAATGCCAGATGTGAGGTACGCCGTTGTTGTTAAGGATATCATTATATCTGGACGGTGTAGAATAGACCACTGTATCGTTTGAACCAGCTGTCAGGAGCAGCAAATATGGTGATTCATCGGTATATTGAAAGTCTGATTTTGCAATCAGTCCCGGAGAAACCCCTGGTGCAGGACAAACTGCACCCACATAACCGAACAGGTCGGGACGCTTCATTGAGATATAAAGTGATTCTCTTCCTCCCATAGAAAATCCCATAATGGCTGTGTTATCTTTTCCTGTTTTAACAGAATAATGCGACTCGATGTACGGCATTAAATCGTTAGTCAACTCGTTAATAAAGTTGTCATAGGCTGTATTGTTTGCCTCGTTCATGCCACTGCATGAATCCTGTGTTTCGCTTGCATAAATATACGGAAACACAACAATCATATCCTTTGCTTCTCCCGAAGCAATGGCGTTACCGATAATCTGACGCAGACGCATACTTTTATCAGTTTCATCAATCAGTGTATCCTCTGTCTGCCAGTAACCATGCATTGCATATAAAACAGGATATTGCTTACTCTCAGAGTAATTTGCCGGAAGCAGTATATTGAAACAGCGTGTCCTTTTACAGGTTGTCGAATAATAGCTTACTTTTTGGATTGTTCCATATGTTACGCCTGATTTTTCTTCCCGTTCCTCCGCCGGTTCTGTTTCCAGAATATTGGCACTTACCAGTGCAGTATATTCTTTCATAGAAACGGTAGATTTTATTGGTTGTCCTGCTTTTCTGCAATTGGAAATTCCGTGATTTTTGCAAAAAGAAAGTCCTGAATCAGTTTGAGATCTGTAACGTCGACGGTTCCACTTTGATCCACATCTGCGGCGATCTCATATCTTTTGCTGTCAAAACCGTATGATACTCCATGTTTTGCAAGACATAAATCAATTGCATTAATGACATTATCAGAATTTAAATCTCCTAATATAATGTCTTTTGACACACCTGCACCAAGTATTCCGATGCCATCTGCTGCACCAATGGCTTCATCTATATAAAAATTATTGGTGGTGTTTGCAGTTTCTACATAGAGCTGCATATTCGATGCCCCCGCCGGTATCTGATAATTTGTGTTTGCAAGTTGAATCCATTCACCCTTGATACCTGTTCCTTCTGCAATTGTGTTATATTGTGTATCACCGTTTGCGTCGATGTACTGAAGCTTCAGATAAAATTTATCCGTCGCCGTACCGTCAAAATATGTCACATTGACACTGAAGCTGTATTCATTTCCCGGTAGAAAGACTCTGGGATTCAGTGCCTTGTATGCACCATTCCATGCAGCGGTTCGATTCTGTATAAGCAGTGCCTCACTTCCTACATAGGCGGTTCTGCCGCTTGTCTGAATGCTTGCGGAGCCTCTTGCCTGCCATGAACAGATATCTCCCTCAAAGCCGTCGGCAAAATACCAACCGTATTCATTCGGTTTTATCACAGTCGATGCATTCCAGTCGGCACGCTCATAGTCAAAGTAATCAATATCCGCATAACCGCCTGTCGTTTTTGTTGCATAGCTGTAAATGCCGCTGCGGTAACCAGTAAACAGGGTCAGACTGTATACCATACTCAACTCCTCGCCGATTTTTTTCCAGTCTGCACCATTATAGGAATAATAGAAATTTGCTTTATCAATATTATAGGAACTGTTTCCGGTAGAATCCACCGTATTGAACAGAAAATCAACTTTGAGATAAATCTCATTTCCGCTGAGATTCGTCTGCTCTATGATGTTGTTATAGCTATCACCAACAGTGGCACTGTCGGAATAACCGCCATTATTTGCCATATAGATTTTCTTTGTTCCGTCATCTGATACATAAACGCCTACATTGCCATATTTAAACTGAAAAGCTGAAAGGCCTGCGTAATCACCTGCTTTCATTCCAGAAGTATCCAGCTTTATCACGCTGCTACAGGAAGGCCCTTCCGCACGCTGTGTTAAAGTGTTTTTTGCATCCAACAGATTGGTTGCAAGGGTATTGTTTTTTAATCTGAGATAGCCAGGGCGTTCTGTCACCGACCATGCAGTATTATCAGGATTGTGATTCCACTGCCATTCGAGATCAAGCTTGTTGGAGCTGTATGTGAAATCATCGTCTTTTGTAAGTTGAGTGCCGGCATAATCACTATCAATTTCAAGTGTCAGGGGTACTTCGCCGTTTACGCCCATCATCGGCCAGTTATTTTCCCATGTCACTGGAACAAGCACAGGGATTCGTCCTACACTGCCGTGATCCTGAAACAGAAGTCCGTACCACTTTCCATCAGGCGTATCTACAATACCGCCCTGTGCAACACCACTGCCATAAGTGCCAAGTCCGGAATTCAGAATCGTTTTTCCCTCATATGTGCCAAGCAGTTCCTTACTTCGATAACAAAGCGCTATACGTTTGCTGTTTGAAGGCCATGCAATAACAAAAATGTAATAATATCCATTTATTTTCTGGATATGCCAGCCCTCTCCGGCAAGATTGTCCAGTCCTGTGGAAAACAATGTCTGTTCCACACCGTCTTTCTTAAAGCCTGTCATATCTGAATTGAATTCCTTGATTTTTGCTGTACCACCTGCACCGTATACCAGATAATTCCGTCCGTCATCATCAAACAGAATGGAAGCATCATGATACATTCCGTTTATCTCGCTGCGTGTCCACGTTCCGTTTTCAATGTCCGAAGTCTTGTATATATAGGATTTTCCAGTGCCATAACTTCCAAAAAATACATAGAAGTTACCGTCATGGTATCTAAGACTTGCCGCCCACTGTCCATGCGAATAATCATTTTCACCATTTTTGAGAGTCTGCTTATCACCATCAGCGTAAGTGTCATAGACGTAATTGCATATCTCCCATGAAACCAAATCTTTTGATTTCATGATCGGGGCACCCGGACTGAAATACATTGTGGTGCTTACCATATAGTAGGTATCATCCACACGAATAATGTCCTCGTCAGGAACATCTGCCCATATAATCGGGTTCGATATGGTTGTTGTCTGTGCAGCGTCTGCTGTTGTCAGCTCAGATGATTGAAACGGTAAAGCTGATGCCAAAAGTACCACAGAAACAGTGGAAGCCAATATTCTCAGTATGAACTTACTTTTCATTTTCATTGCGATTCCTCCTCAAGATTTTTATTGTTCAAGCAGCATCCGCTTCAGCAGATGCAAATCAAATACATTTATAATATTATCTTCGCATAAATCCGCAGCTTTCCAGTCGGTAAGCTCTGCATCGGGTACAGCAAGAAGCCATTTCTGAAGCAGTATAGCATCGATAACACTCAGTGCACCATCTGCATTGACATCTCCTTCTATTTCTTTCACCGGCTCCAGAATGAACTTCTGCCCATTTCCGCCCCAATATTCCCATTGGCAGATATTCGCACCATCCTCTTTACTGATGTTATATACATCAAGACAGCTTTTATTGTTCGAAGCGGCTGTCAGAAGTGCATATGTCCCATCAGTATTTCGGCACAGTGTGTATTTTTGAGATGTATCTCCTTTGTGCTTTTGAAGTAAAATATTTGTGCCATTTGTATCAGCACTTTTTTCTACGGTAAGAGCCCTTCCGTCCAATGTAGTTATGTAAAAAGTGTCGTCATCATTTTTTGTGAATGTCCAGACAGTTCCATTGCTCTGGACAGCGTTCCCGTTTTTTTCGAAATAAAAAGTTCACTGTTTACATTCTTTATTCTGTATCTGCCGTTTTCAATTACTGCCCCCTTTGGATTTAAAATCTCATTATTCTGCGGATAAATATTCCGGAATACCTGAAGAGATTTCAAAGAATTTCCCTCAAAATCAAACAAAGCCTGATTGTCATAAGAAGAACCCCCTGCACCTGTCACCGATGCATCATACTCTGCGGCATAATCCGTAGCCCAACCGCTACCGTATTTTTTCCACAGACTGCTTTGCTCCTCCCATGAAATGCCGTTTACTCCAAGCCATGCCGGTTCCCAGTAGAAAACGCCGATTCCCTTTTCTCCCACATTTGCTACCGCTTGGAAAACATCTGTCAGACACTGTGCCTGCCCTTCCACAGAGATGTCATACCGAAAAACAGCACTGTCTGAATCTTCGGATACTGCATTTCCGAATGTATCACCGTCTTCACTTGTGTAAGGATAAGCTGTTTCAGCAACCATAACATACTTGTTGTATGTATCAGCAATTTCTTTAAGGACAGCCGTCAGATTTTCCGTTGTTCCATGCCAGTATGGGTAATAAGAAGTTGCAAATACATCATAATCCAGATTACATTCGTCCATTACCTGTGCATACCATGCATAAGATCCGGTTGATGGATTTGCAAAATGGTGTGCAATCAGGACAGATCTGTCAAAATCACGGATTGCCTGATCTCCGCTTGCAAACAAATCACATATTTTGTACATGTCCGTTTCACCGCAAAAAAAGCAGTTGGTTTCATTCCCCACCTGAACCATGCCAATATTTCCACCGGCTTCAGAAATGGTTTCCAGTACCCATGCGGTGTATTTATAAATTTCACCCTTTAATGTTTCATGGTCATGCTGTATCCAGTATTTCGGGCGAGTCTGTTTTTCTGGATCTGCCCAGAAATCAGAATACTGAATATCAACAAGCAGTTTCATGCCATATTTGGCTGCACGTCTCCCAATTTCAGCAGCAGTGTACAAATCGCAATTTCCGCCACCGTAGCTATTTCCCCTGCTGTCATAAGGTTCATTCCAGACACGCACTCGAATATAATTGACACCATGCTCGGAAAGTGTCCGAAAAATATCCTGTTTTCTGCCATATTCATTACAGAATGTGACACCGGCATTCTCCACAGCCAATATAGAGGATATATCAACACCTCGTATCGGTTCACCACCATTTACATTCATATCAAATTGACTGAAATAAACAGTATCATTTTCAGCAGATACAAGTGGGAACTTTGTGAGATCCATCAGGAGCAGAGCTGTCACAACGGATAGTATTACACATATTTTTTAAAATTTCATATGATAATATTCCAAACTTCTCCTTTTATTAGTTATTTTATCAGGACAATATCGTTGCAATTATCAATTATGCTGTTGTCTACTATAACACGGAAAACAGATTCTGTATATCATATTTGTCATGCTTTTTGCACATTCGTCAATGTGATCTTGTATAATAGAACTTGGCACGCAAGCTACAAAGGAATGAAATGGAAAAACTGTATATTTCGTTGTGCAAAAGCACAGTTGAAAAAGCAAATCAATAATTACGACTAAAACAGCAGTATTTTGACTAAAATACTGCTGCTTTTCAACTTTTCAAGCTTCATTTGAAGCCGATTATCTGCAAAAGGGTACACTTATCCCCTTATAAGTGCCTTCTGACTTTTTATTTGTCCACGTTTTACCATCAGAAGATTGGCACACGCAAACAGCACATTCAGCTTGTTGAAATTTTTCGCAAGTCCCTGATATCGAACTTTTCGAAAGCCAAATGTGTCTTTGATAATTTTAAAAGCATGTTCTACTTTGCAACGTACAGCGGATTTTCGGTTTTCAATATAACGTTCCCAGTCAATCGCATGATCAGATACTTGCGGCAGGCTTTTCGGACGGCGATTGATGCGAAAACCAATCTTACGAAAATGGTCGTTGTTTTTGATCTCATCCCGTTTCTCAATTCCAATATACCACCCACTGTCCCCATATACAACATGATCGTCCTCCCGCAGTAATTTGTGTGCTTCGGTTATATCGTGTGCATTGGCTGCTGTGGCTGTGATTGTATGCACCAAACCACTTCCGGAATCCACACCAATGTGGCATCTCATCCCGAATTTTCATACATTTCCTTTTTGGTCTGATACATTTCCGGATCCCGTTTCTTCTCTGCATTTTTGGTCGAACTCGGTGCAGAAATAATGGTTGCATCTACGATCGTACCGCCGTGCATGATATGCCCAGTAGCTTCCATCACACGATTGATCGCCTTGAAAAACACTTCCCCCAGATGGTTTTCTTCCAGCAAATGACGGAATTTCAGAAGCGTTGTTGCATCGGGAACCTGTTCCTCCATAAAGTCGATATTCATGAATTTCCGGAATGCATAGCTGTCATAGATGGCATCTTCCACGCCCTCATCAGAGAGATTGAACCAGATCTGCAACAGATACATCCGCAGCATTTTTTCGATTCCTTTTGTTGGTCTGCCACGCTTGCCGTTCGGATAATACGGGCGTACAAATTCTACCCATTCTTCCCACGGAATAATCTCATTCATGATGTCCAGGAATTCTTCCCGCTTCGTTTTCCGCTTTCTCAGGCTGTACTCATAATCGCTGAATGTCATCTGGCTCATTTGTCTTTTCCTCCTGCTTTTTTGTCTTTTTTCTATTATACCATATTTGCAGCGTAATGAGAAGATTTAATCAGTGTTTCCCTAATACTTCCAGAGCTTTGCAGTAAGAGCGAATTTTTTCGGCGTTTTTGCCGTCATCGGGTGCATTTCAAAAAATTTTGGGTGCATTTTTGCCCACAAAAAAACGTTTACGCAAACAGAAAACCGATTCAGAGGGAAATCTGAGCCGGTTTTTCTGCTTTTGAACACGTTCCAAAGAACGATTACTTTTTGAAATCCACGTTGTTTTTGCTGATTTTTGGGCATAAAAAAGCACCTCTAAATTGTATCAAAATAGAGGTGCAAGTATGGTGGAGGCGATGCTTACAGTGGTAAAATCACTTATTTGCAACCTTTCAAAATGGGAAAAGTCCGAAACTGCGTGGATTTTTCGTTTCTTCACTGAATCGCTTTAACTGGGTTACGATGTTAATGGGTTTCACTTAGTTACGGTCATTCATTAGTTAGGCAAACCAAAAGATCAATCCAGCAATCCTACCACAACCTGTCGCTGTGTTCCGTCATCGGTACAGGTGATGATGGTGATTCTGTCATCGCCGAAATCATCAAGCACCCAGACAGCATCCGGATCGACGATTTTGCTTTCGGCCACAGTGTAATGATACGCCTGCTTTTGCTTGTCATGCAATGTGATTTCCATGCCGATCTCCACATTTTTCAAGTTGTTGAAATATTCCTTGTACAGTGTGCTGCTGTGCCCAGCAATGCAGTAATTGCCCTTGCCAAAATCGCCGCTATCCTTGAAATGCCCTGCCGCTTTGGCGAGCGTTTCATTGTCAGTTCCTTCTAAAATGGGGGCTTTGATGTTTAGGTCTGCAATTTCCACAACTGGATTATTCTCAAGCAAGATTTGCTTTTGATAAAGCCGGTAGCACTTTCTCACACCGAAAAATCCAAGAATACTGATACCAATCAAAATTGCAAGCAGTCCCGAGAGAAACATCCCCCACTGCTTTTTGCTCTTACTCATCCTCTTTACGCTTGAGGACACCAGATGCCTTCACCGCACCGAATCCGAATGCCATGAACAGTGCTGCACCCACGCACAGGAGCCAGTTTGTCATAGCGTTGTTTCCGGTTTGGGGCAGGTTGACTTCTGCGTTGGAAGAATCCGTACCGACGCCGGTCTTCGGATCAACGGTGTAAACATCCAGCACATTGCCGTTTTCGTCGGTCAGCGTGATCTCGCAAGTTTCCTCTGAACGTGCAGTGATTTCTGCATTTGCAGGTACGATGCCAGCCTTTTTCTGGTAATCGTTGATCGCCCAGCTGCAAAGATCTTCGTCTGCAATGTTGGTTACGCTTGTAGTTGCTGCTGTTGTGATCGTGGTTGCCGATGTTGCAGCAGTAGATTCTGTGTTGGAAGCACTGGTAGTCATAGTTGTTTCACTTGCGGAAGTCGTTCCACTTGTAGCGGTTGTTCCATTTGTAGCAGTTGTTGCCTTGGTAGTGGCAGTTGTTTCGTTTGTGGTAACTGTAGTTGCCTCGGTTGTTGCGGTTGTTTCGTTTGTGGTAGTTGTTTCCTCAGTTGTCGCGGTTGTTTCATTTGTGGTAATAGTGCTTTCCTCGGTGGTGGCAGATGTTTCTCTTGTGGTAACAGTGCTTGCCTCAGTTGTTACAGTCGTTTCGTTTGTGATAGTAGTTTCTTCAGTTGTTACAGTCGTTTCGTTTGTAGTAGTTTCTTCGGTTGTTGCGGTTGTTTCGTTTGTGGTAGTAGTTTCTTCAATTGTTGCCGTCGTTTCGTTTGTGGTAGCAGTTGCCTTAGTTGTCGCGGTTGTTCCGCTGGTAACAGTCGTTGCCTTGGTCGCAGAAGTCGTTCCGCTGGTGGCAGTCGTTGCCTTGGTCGCAGAAGTCGTTCCGCTGGTGGCAGTTGTTGCCTTGGTCGCAGAAGTCGTTCCGCTGGTGGCAGTTGTTGCCTTGGTAGTGGCAGTTGTTTCCTTTGTTGTGGAAGTCGTTTCGTTTGTAGTAGTCGTCGTTGTCGTAGTAGTTGTGGTGGTCGTTGTTGTGGTAGTGGTCTGTGCATTTACCACAACCGTGCCGGTCACAACATTATAGTTCTCGCTGTCCTCCGGGGTGAACTCCCATGCCAGGGTATTTTTACCGGCAGCCAGTGCTTTGAGTTCACTGACAATCTTTGCCGCACCCTTGGTGCTGTCCTTGCTGATGCTCAGCCCCAGCTTTTCCACCAGGTCGCCCTCGGTGTGGCTGTCGCCGTCTACGGTCACTTTCACTGTCGGATCAGCCTTTGCCACCAGGAAATTCAAGGTCAGGTTTGCGGTATTGCCGTTTTTCGCGGTAAATGTAAAGGTCACGTCCTTGCCATCCGTGTACACCTTTGCAGGCTTGCCGGAGAGCTTGCTGCCGTCCAGCTGCATGCCGTCCAGCATGGTGGAACCAGTTGCAACCTTGACGGAAACTTCTCCCACTGCATCGGCATTTTTCACGTAATCCTGCAAGTTAATTTCGTCCATGTCCTGACCGTAAACGCACTTGATCTGTGTGGTTGCTGTGGCAACCTGAACCGGAACAGGTTTCACCGTTGCCGACAGTTCCACCTCTTTGGCAGCTTCTGCATCGGTTTCATCGGTCAGGAAATGCTTTTTGCAGTTCTCACAGGTCCAGTATTCCACGTTTCCGGCTTCGGTGTAAGTCGCATCCTTGGCATCGGTTTTCACGAGAGAATGACGATACTTTACCTTCTCAGATGCGTCTTCGAAAGCGTCTTTTGTCAGCGTAGAATCGCAGGAAACCGTAATTTCAAGCGAATCGCCGCAGCCAAAAAATGCAAAATCTCCGATGCTTGTGACACTTTCCGGAATTTCAATGCTTGCTAAATTTCTGCAATTGGAAAACGCACCCTCTCCGATGCTTGTGACACCTTCTGGAATTTCAATGCTTGTTAAACTGCTGCAATCGAAAAACGCATAATCTCCGATGCTTGTGATGCCATCTTCAATCACAACTTTTTTTACGCTGGCTTTCTTCTGGGCTGCAGGGCTATTGTTAGTACCATAATTCTTCATTGCTCCTGTGCCGCTGATGGCCATTGTTCCCTCAGCGTCCAGTGTCCAGGTCAGGTTGCCTTCGTTCCAGCGGATTACAACTTTGTCTGCAACTTCACCGAAATTTTCGCTTGTCAGCGTAGAGCCATTTTCAAGAAGTACCTCGGTCAGAGCAGTACAGCCGGAAAATGCATAAGTTCCGATGCTTGTGACACTACCTGGAATCGTGATGTCTGTCAAGCTGCTGCAATACTTAAACGCATAATTTCCGATGCTTGTAACACTCTCTGGAATCGTAATACTTGTCAAGCTGCTGCAATCTCGAAACACATTATTTCCGATGCTTGTGACGCTACTTGGTATCGTGATGCCTGTCAAGCTGCTGCACTCAAAAAACGCATAATCTCCGATGCTTGTGACACTACCTGGAATCGTGATGTCTGTCAAGCGGATGCAACTGCAAAACGCAAAATTTCCGATGCTTGCGACACTACCTGGAATTTCGATGCTTTCTAAGACAGTGCAATCGAAAAACGCAAAATCTACGATATTTGTAATGCCATCTTCAATCACAACTTTTTTTACGCTGTCTTTCTTCTGGGCTGCAGGGCTACTGCCAGCACCATACTCCTTCATCGCCCCTGTGCCGCTGATGGTCAGTGTGCCGTCGGCGGTGAGTGTCCAGGTCAGATTGTCTTCGTTCCAGCGGGTTACAACTTTGTTTGCAACTTCACCGAAATTTTCGCTTGTCAGCGTAGAGCCGCCTTCAAGAAGCACCTCGGTCAGAGCAGTACAGCCGTCAAACACATTGCTTCCGATACTGGTGACACTCTTTGGAATGGTGATGCTAGTTAAGTCAGTGCAACTCTCAAACGCAGATTCTCCGATGCTTGTGACACTACTTGGAATCGTGATGTCTGTTAAGCTGCTGCAACCGGAAAACGCACCATTTCCGATGCTTGTGACACTACTTGGAATCGTGATGCCTGTTAAGCTGCTGCAACCGGAAAACGCACCATTTCCGATGCTTGTGACACTACCTGGAATCGTGATGTCTGTCAAACTTCTGCAATCGGAAAACGCAGAATCTCCGATGCTCGTAACGTCCTCTTCAATCACAACTTTTTTTATGTTGCTATTGTCGCATGCAGGGCTATCGTAAGAGTAATCCTTCATCGCCCCTGAGCCGCTGATGGTCATTGTGCCGTCGGCGGTGAGTGTCCAGGTCAGGTCGCCTTCGTTCCAGTAGGTTCCGATTATGCTTTCGTCTACGCCGAGGTTTCCGCTCGTCAGCTTAGAGCCGTTTTCAAGAAACACCTCGGTCAGCTTGTAGCAACTGAAAAACACAAACTCTCCGATGCTTGTGACACCTTCTGGAATTTCGATACTGGTTAAGCCGGTGCACCACTCAAACGCAGAATCTCCGATGCTTGTGACACTACCTGGAATCGTGATGTCTGTCAAGCTTCTACAACCAGAAAACGCATATTCTCCGATACTTGTAACGCCATCTTCAATCACAACTTTTTTTATGTTCTCATTGTCGTATGCAGGGCTATAATAAGTATTGTAATCCTCCTTCATCGCCCCTTTGCCGCTGATGGTCATTGTGCCGTCGGCGGTGAGTGTCCAGGTCAGATTGTCTTCGTTCCAGTAGGTTGCGATTTTGCTTGCATCTACGCCGAGTTGTCCGCTTGTCAGCGTAGAGCCGTTTTCAAGAAGCACCTCGGTCAAAACAGTACAGCCGCCAAACACATTGCTTCCGATGCTTGTGACACTCTTTGGAATGGTGATGCTGGTTAAGCCAGTGCAATACTTAAACATACCATTTCCGATACTGGTGACACTTTTTGGAATGGTGATGCTGGTTAAGCCGGTGCAATTGTAAAATGCATAATTTCCGATGCTTGTGACACTACCTGGAATCGTGATGTTGGTCAAGCTGCTGCAATGCTCAAACGTATTATTTCCGATGCTTATGACGCTTTCCGGAATTTCAATGCTTGTTAAACTGCTGCAATACTGAAACGCATTCTTTCCGATGCTTGTGACACCACTCGGAATTTCGATGCTTGTTAAACTGCTGCAATAGAAAAACGCAAAATCTCCGATGCTTGTAACGCCGTCTTCAATCACAACTTTTTTTACGTTGTCTTTCTTTTGGGTTGCAGGGCTATCGTCAGTAATATAATTCTTCATCGCTCCTGAGCCGCTGATGGTCATTGTTGTGCCGTCGGCACTCAGTGTCCAGGTCAGGTTGTCTTCTTTCCATGTCTGCGTTCCCGATTCTGTCCCTGCACCTGTTTCCTCCGCACTCGCCGTGATCCCCCATGAGATATTTTGCAGGGTATCGGTCGGGAAGTACAGCAGCGTCCCCGCCGCCATGATTACTGCCGACGAAAGGGCAGCCAGTCGTTTCCATTGTTTCTTCATAATACGCCTCCTTTGTTTTCGGATATATTACATATTCTTGATAGATCTATTATAACATGATCAGGTATTCTTTGTCAAGAAAAAAGAAGGATTTTTTGAGATTTCGTTCAATTTTTGGAAGTTGGAGAGGAGGAGGTTCGTTCTGTGCCTGTTTTTTGAAGTGACTGCCTTGTTGAAAAAAGAAAGCCCGATATACTGCAAAACTGCGATACATCGGGTTTTTCACACTTTTTCAGAGTACGTATTTTCAATGCGTACTGCTGTTTCTGCTTTCCTTGAAATATCCTGCTGCTTTGGAAAAGGTTTCATTTCAGAACTGCAATCAGTCCCGAGAGAAACATCCCCCACTGCTTTTTGCTCTTACTCATCCTCTTTACGCTTGAGGATACCAGACGCCTTCACCGCACCGAATCCGAATGCCATGAACAGTGCCGCACCCACGCACAGGAGCCAGTTTGTCATGGAATTGTTTCCGGTCTGGGGCAGGTTAACTTCTGCGTTGGAAGAATCCGTACCAGTACCGGTTTTCGGATCAACAGTGTAAACGTCCAGCACATTGCCGTTTAAGTCGGTCAGCGTAATCTCATATGCATTCTCCGAGCGTGCAGTGATTTCTGCATTTACGGCAATCACTCCCGTTTTTTTCAGATAATCGTTGAGTGCCCAACTGCAAAGATCTTCGTCCGCAATGTTGGTCACACTCGTGGTATCCGATGTTGTGATCGTAGTTGCCGATGTTGCGGCAGTGGATTCTGTGCTGGAAGTACTGGTGATTGTGGTTGTTTGAGTTGCAGAAGTTGTTGCCTTGGTTGCTACAGTTGTTTCGTTTGTAGTAGTTTCCCCTGTTGCTGCGGTTGTTTCGTTTGTGGTAACAGTGCTTGCCTCATTTGCTGCGGTTGTTTTGTTTGTGGTAGTTGTTTCCTCAGTTGTTGCGGTTGTTTCGTTTGTGGTAGTTTCTTCGGTTGTTGCGGTTGTTTCATTTGTGGTAGTTGTTTCCTCAGTTGTGGCAGTCGTTTCGCTTGTTGCAGTAGTACCCTCGGTTGTTGCAGTTGTTTCGCTTGTGGTAGTTGTTTCCTCGGTTGTTGTAGTTGTTTCGTTTGTAGTAGTTGCCTCAGTTGTTGCGGTTGTTTCGTTTGTGGTAGTAGTTGCCTCGGTTGTTGCGGTCGTTTCGCTTGTAGTAGTGGTTGCCTCAGTTGTTGCAGTCGTTTCGTTTGTAGTCGTAGTTGTTGTCGTGGCGGTGGTCGTTGTTGTCGTAGTTGTTGTTGTGGTAGTCTGTGCATTTACCACAACCGTGCCGGTCACAACGTTATAGTTCTCGCTGTCCTCCGGGGTGAACTCCCATGCCAGGGTGTTCTTTCCAGCGATCAGTTTCTTGAGCTTGCTGACGATCTTCGCTGCACCCTTGGTGCTGTCCTTGCTGATGCTCAGCCCCAGCTTTTCTACCAGATCACCCTCGGTGTGGCTGTCACCGTCCACGGTCACTTTCACTGTCGGGTCAGCCTTTGCCACCAGGAAATGCAAAGTCAAGTTTGCGGTATTGCCGTTTTTCGCGGTGAATGTAAAGGTCACGTCCTTGCCGTCCGTGTACGCCTTTGCAGGCTTGCCGGAGAGCTTACTGCCGTCCAGCTGCATGCCGTCCAGCATGGTGGAACCAGTTGCAACCTTCACGGAAACGCCGCCTACAGCATCGGCATTTTTCACGTAATTCTGCAAGTTAATCTCGTCCATGTCCTGACCATAAACGCACTTGATCTGCGTGGTCGCTGTGGCAACCTGAACCGGAACAGGTTTCACAATTTCCGACAGCTCCACCTCTTTGGCAGCTTCTACATCGGTTTCATCGGTCAGGAAATGCTTTTTGCAGTTCTCACAGGTCCAGTATTCCACGTTTCCGGCTTCGGTGTAAGTCGCATCCTTGGCATCGGTTTTCACGAGAGAATGACGATATGTTACCTTTTCAGATGCTTCTCCGAAATCGTCTTTTGCCAGCGTAGAATCGCAGGAAACCGTAATTTCAAGCGATTTATCGCAGTTATCAAATATATCAATTCCGATGCTTGTGACACTACTTGGAATCGTGATGCTGGTCAAGTTGGTGCATGCATAAAACGCACCACTTCCAATGCTTGTGACACTTTCTGGAATCGTGATGCTTGTCAAGCTGCTGCAACCGGAAAACGCAGATTCTCCGATGCTTGTGACACTACTTGGAATCGTGATACTTGTCAAGCCAGTGCAGTTGGAAAACGCAGATTCTCCGATGCTTGTGACACTACTTGGAATCGTGATACTTGTCAAGCCAGTGCAGTTGGAAAACGCACATTCTCCAATTTCTGTGACATTTTTGGGAATCGTTACTTTCCCCTGACAAGTTTGTCCATCGATTAAAATTCCATTTACAATCACAAGCGGATTTTCATCTCGTTTGTTTCTCAACCAGGGCGTGTTAGAAAACGCATTCCTTTCGATGCGTGTGACACTATTTGGAATGGTAATGCTAGTCAAGTTTTTACAACCAGAAAACATACTCCTTTCGATGCGTGTGACGCTCTCCGGGATTTCAATGTTGGTTAAGCTGGTGCAATTCCGAAACGCCCTTTCTCCGATTCTTGTGACGCTCTCCGGAATTTTGATGCTGGTTAAGCTGTCACAAACGAAAAATGCACAATTTTCGATGCTTGTGACACTATCCGGAATCGTGATATTTATTAAATTTTTACAAACGAAAAATGCACAATTTTCGATGCTTGTGACACTCTCTGGAATCGTGATACTGGTCAAGCCGGACCACATAAATGCACAATCGCCAATGCTTGTAACACCATCTTCAATCACAACTTTTTTTATTTCACTATTGTTGAATAAAGGGCTATTATAAGGGCGACCTTCAAGTCTTTCATCGTAAGATTTCATTGGTCCTGTGCCGCTGATGGTCATTGTGCCGTCGGTGTTCAGTGTCCAGGTCAAACCATCATCTTCGTTCAGGTGGATTATGACTTTGCTTGTATCTACGCCGAGATCATTGTATGTCAGCGTAGAGCTGCCTTCCAGAAACACCTCGGTCAAAGCAGTACAGCCATTAAACGCATTATTTCCGATGCTTGTGACACTACTTGGGATTTCAATGTTTGCTAAATTGCTACAGTTCTCAAACGCAGAATATCCGATGCTTGTGATACCTTCTGGAATTACGATGCTGGTCAAGTTGGTACATTTCTGAAACGCACGATATCCGATGCTTGTGACACCGTTCGGAATCGTTACTTCTCCCGAACAAGTTGTGCCGTCGATCAAGATTCCATTTACAATCACAAGCGGGTTTCCTTGCTGTTTGTTAACCAAGCTGTGCCAGAAAACGCATAGGCTCCAATGCTTGTAACACTCTCTGGAATCGTAATGTCTGTCAAGCTGCTGCAACCGGAAAACGCAGAACTTTCAATGCTTGTGACACCATCCGGAATTGTAATGCTTGTCAAGCTACTGCAACTCTGAAACGCAAAATCTTCGATGCTTGTGACACTACTCGGGATTTTGATGCTTGCCAAACTGCTGCAATCGGAAAACGCAGAACTTCCAATTTTTGTGACACTATTTGGAAGTTCAACGCTTGCCAAATTGCTACAGTTCTCAAACGCAGAACTTCTGATACTTGTGACACCATCCGGGATCGTAATGCTTGTCAAGCTGTTGCAGTAAGCAAACGCACTATCTCCGATGCTTATGACACCATCTGGAATGGTGATACTTGTCAAGCTGGTGCAATTGTAAAACGCAGAACTTCCGATGCTTGTGACACCACTCGGAATTTCGATGCTTGCTAAATTGCTGCAACTGTCAAACGCATAATCTCCGATGCTTGTGACGCCATTTTCAATCACAACTTTTTTTACGTTGCTATTTCCGCCTGCAGGGCTATCTGTCATCGCCCCTGAGCCGCTGATGGTCATTGTGCCGTCGGCGTCCAGTGTCCAGGTCAGGTCGCCATAGTGCCATGTCTGCGATCCCGATTCTGTCCCTTCACCTGTTTCCTCCGCACTCGCCGTGATTCCCCACGAGATATTTTGCAGGGTATCGGTCGGGAAGTACAGCAGCGTTCCCACCGCCATGACTGCTGCCGACGAAAGGGCAGCCAGCCGTTTCCATTGTTTTGTCATATTTTTCCTCCTTTTTGTTTGAATGTATTATATATTCTGAATGATATTATTATAGCACGGCAAGGCAGTATTTGTCAATAGAAAAAGTGCATTTTTCCATTCTTTTTTGAAAAATAGTATCATTCTATCTTCTTAATCAAAAAGATGCAGTATTGCCTTATATCACTGCCCGTTCAATCCGGCAAGTATGCCGCTTCTCCTTATCATAATTCACGCCAACCAAAAGAACCTCGCCGGTATAATTCTTCAGGCAATCCAGATAATCCTTCCGCTTGATCTGTTCCACTGCCTCTTCTGCGGAATGCCCCCACTTCAGCTCAACGATCAGAGCAGGCAAATCGCAGTTTCGATTCGGCTCAAACACAATATCTGCAAAGCCTTTTCCAGCCGGCATTTCTCGGTGCAGGGTGTAGTTCTTCTGAGCAGAGTAGTATGCAAGGGAGATCACGCAGGACAGAGCGTTTTCATCGTTGTATTTCAAGATCGATGCATTCGCCTGATGTGCCTGTTCGATCAGTTCGGCAACTGTTTCCGCATCGCCGGAAAGGGTAGCTTGCAGCAGCCGCTCCGAGGAACGAATTGCCTGTACAACTGGCTCCCAGCCGCCGTCTTCAATGGAATTGATAAACTCCTGCCGCACTTCTCCGTTCGGAATCCACACCACACGATTCTGTTCATCATAGGTCAAGTATCCCAGATGCACCAGCAGCGTAAGAACATCATCCGCACTGTGGAATGTGGTCATGTCATTCTGGAACTTATCCGGATTCACAGGCACTTTTTCGCCTGCGATCATCTGTACGATCTTGTCACGCAGCCCGTCCTGATTCAGGTCAATGTACACTTTCAGTGCTTCATAGGTTTCTGTCTTTGTCCAGTAGTTGCTGAATTTTCCACGGAGCATAGCTTCTACCACAGACTTGGGATTGTAGATCGAAACGCCGTCTACACAGTAACCGTCATACCACTTCTTTGTCTCTGTAAACGGCATCTTGTACTGCTCACACAGTCGGCGGACTTCCTGTTCTGTAAAGCCGGTAAACTCTTCAATGGGAGAGGCATCCGTCATAGAATATTCGTAAAAAGCATTGATGGCAGAGTGCTCTCCGTATTTTTTGATGGGTAAAATTCCCGTCATGTAGGCAAGGGCAATGTAACTCTTGTCCTTTAACAAATCTCTCAAAAAGTCCAGATATTTTGTCTG